>Ga0065711_1030326_pt1 | contig 32853 bp, 18 predicted proteins | sample Hoacrofraction12_FD_59098 | JGI IMG/M metagenome (GOLD analysis project Ga0065711, IMG submission 59098) | Hoatzin crop microbial communities from Cojedes, Venezuela - Epithelial fraction 12 v2 (version 2) | ecosystem: Host-associated > Birds > Digestive system > Esophagus > Crop | place...
AAAAAAAAAAAAAAAACCAAAAAAAAAACAAAAAAACCCTAAACTTCTAAGATATATTAATGAAGAAGTCATCACTGACTAGCTTAACACAAGTAGCATGATCTGTCAGCAAGCCTCCATAGAAAACAGGATACTGGAATTAGCCTTTTGCGTCAGTACGTAAAAACTATCAGTTGGACCCTTGTGCTTTTTAGGCATTCCAAATCCCACTTTCACTTTTTGTTCCAGCAGAGAGGAGTAAAGTCAAGCTAATAAGAGTAGGTACCTTCAGAATAATTATCAGTCAAAAAACCCAATCGCCAAAAAACCCCCCAAAATTCCCAAATCCGCCCAAAACACCACACAAAGACCCACCAAAAAAACCCAACACTATTTACGTGGAACTTGCCTGATGTCACTTCTGTAAGCAGAACTGGGAGATAAAGCTCCCAACTGTGTCTTTTCTGCTGCCTGAAAGGAGCAGCGTTTTGTAGTGGAGAACACACTTTGTCATGTTAACTTTAAACACCCACGGAGCTTGAAATGGTCCAAGGTGAGCGATCACAGTCAACGTCGCAAAGCAGCACACCTTGTCCCTCCTCTCTACTTCCATTACATTTCTGTGGCCAGATTCTAAACTTCTCCCTTCTTTATTAAGGGAGATTTAGAAAGCATTTTATTTATGACCTTCTATTCCACACTGACCTGTAGAATACAGAATAAGTCCCTTTTGGGACTTCCAAAATTCTTAAAAAAACTGTGTGCTTTTGTAACCACACTGCAACTGTCTGTATGATCTTTCCCAGTCTCTTTGGATTCATGTGCCTTTTTAAAAATCTCCTTTCTAAACAAAGTACCTCTTCTGGGGTAAGTGGGAAGCCCTTACTTCTTTATCACTGTTGAAGCCCAGAAGTACTGCTAATTAAGACAGTCCAAAACACCTGCTACAAAACAGTAGTTGTGTTCCTTAAAAGCAGCCGTTTGAGCTATTTTAGATGGTAAAACAAGCTTCTTCTCTATTTATAGTTTCAGGGAAATCTTACAAGAGCAAGCTCTGGTGTACATGTGGCAGTCTTTTCTAAAATATTTTGTTCTTCCTCTGTGTAAAAGAGCCATAATCCCTCTAGAGATGGCAGCAGAAGCTGCCATTGATGTCTGGCAGGGGGGCCATCGTTTCTCCTCAAAACTATCCAGATGTTTCATATCCCTTGGTCTCAGGCTGTGAGCTTTAACGAAAGAGCCGTGCACTTCAGAGCTAAAACCTGAAGGTATCATACTGGTGTCATCAAGTAACAGAAGATTTGTAAATAAGGGCATCGTATTTGTAAACTACATCACAGGTTTTCTATTCTAGCCAGCAATGCTGAGATTTCTGTGCCACCACACTAACCAGTTACACGCACTACCCTTCAAAACCAACCCAGGACACACCAAAGAGAACACCCAAGGGACAAAGATGGCCAGATGCTTCCATGTCATGAGTTATGAGGAAGGACTAAACAGAATGATGCTGTGTAGCCTGAAGAACTGAGGGAAGACATGGTAGCAGTCCTCAAAACTGAGGGAAGACATGGTAGCAGTGGCAAAAGTAAGCTGGGTAGAATTACAGTAAGAGTTTACTTGAGATGGTAGGGAGTTTTGTAAAGGGAAGAACCACGAAGCAGCACACGGGATTGCTGGTGGAAGAGTACGGACTATCCACCACTGGGGATTTTTTAAAAACGCATTTAGACAAGTGTCTGTCCACCAGGAATCCCTCCAGCTCACTGTAGCTGAAGTGTTCAACCAGGTCATTGTCTCAGCACCCACAGATGACAGAAGAAAACTCAACAAATCCTCCTCTTCCAGCCACTGGCTAGCTCCCTGTTTTTACCCGAACACCATAAACCAAAAACAAACCCAAAATTCAATACATAGTCTCAGAAAGGCTGGACCAGGAAAACTGGTTCCACAGGTAACCACGCTACACGGAGGGTTTCTACATGATGGACAAAGATTTTGCAATTACACACCAACTCCAGACCGACAGAGCAGTGGAGAGACACAGCTGTTTCTTGAACGTTTGCACTTTGACTCAGAGGTCTAAGATGGCTCCAAAGGAACCTCTTGCATTATTCCTTCCTCCAGAGTACTGGCTATGAGTTAGCAGCCTTTTACTCAAACTGCGTACAGTTTTCCTCCTATTAAGTGTTCATTTAGTAGGGACTAAAGCTTTAAACAAGAGTTTAAGAAAACCGCGGGCTTAAATAACCGATCTAAAAAGACAGCAAATACCTTTTTCCACCTTGAAATATTTGGGCTTTAGCTGACTATTAAAGAATACAGGCACACTTCCAGAGGCAAATTTTTTTTTTAACATGCTTTGAGCTACCCACCATAAATTTGATGCCAATTTAGCATGCTCAGCTTTCATATCAACCGTGGTGATTCCTCTTCTTTACAGTAAATTTAGAGGTAGAAAACACTTTCTCCTCACCTAAAAAGCATGCAGAAACTAGTGCTGTATTTTGCTGTCTATCTTAGCTCAAAATTACCCAAGACACTGATGTTACCGCAACTTGCTTGCTCAGACTTCTAAGCCCTTAAACTGCTTCACCTCAGATGATGCGCAGCAGCTGCACATTTTACTTTGCCTGTGGCATGTAAGAAGCAAGAAACATTTAGATAACATTTCTTTGACTATTAAGGGGCTGCTCAAAGTAAACACCCTAGCAAATACGTTAGTGCTCGGCTCGTGTTCCGGATTTGCATATCCTTAAGGCTCACTGTCTCGGATTATCATATTCCTGCTACTCTAAACAGTCTATTTTTATTCCAGTTCTGCAGTGTTAAAGCTTAACTGAATAGACTGTGGGGATTACAACTGATGAAAGAATGCTGGGGAGCAAAGAGGGTGAATGCAGCAAGAAAGCATCATATTTTTATCTCCAACAGAGCAGTAAACAAAAAAACAGCAATATAAGCAGGCTTATAAGGGCTTGGGGTGGGCTTCCCCCCCCCTTTATCAATGCCTATACACCACAAAGCATTCGCGATTATGAGGATTTCATTTAAAAAAAAAACCAAAAAACAGCATTTACCGCACTCAAATGAAGTGCCATAAATATCTGCACCAATCTCTCCCTACACAGCCCAGCAACCTCCGCGCCAGCCGGCTGCATCACATGCTGCTGGAGGTGATGTCATCCTTCCCCAGCCGGCCGGCTGCAGCCCCGCCATCGCAGTGCCGCCGCAGTGCCCGCAGCCCCGTCACCCGCCATGGCAGCGACGGAGCCCGCGGAGCTGCTGGCAGCAGACCCGCTCCCGGTGGGGCCAGCTCGAAGGAAGGAAGAACACGACCCAAGGACCCAAGCCTGCACGGCGCATCTGGGCGAGCACGACATCCAAACGGGCGCTCGCTCCCGCGGCACACGCTTCTCTCTTGAAAGCATGATGTATGTGCATATACGGCACAGGCTTATGCTGTTCCTCTAACTATTCAGTTAACCTAAAAGGCATTTTTATTTTAAAGATGTGCTTTTTAATAATAAATCCTACGCTAGTTATCTTTCAAAGATAATTTCATTCTTAAACAGGAAAACCACCCTTGATATTTTCAATAACTATTAAAGGAATACTCATTTTACAGTTTCCGATTTTTGACAGGTAGTATATGCCATTCTGCTGTCTCATACATCATACATTTTTCCCTAACTTCCAGTCAAGGGAGAAGAAGCTCAAATTATGCTAATTAATACTCAACTTTAGTTGTGTGTTACTTAATCTGCTAAGTAGTCCATTTCAATTGAAGAGATTTCCCCCCCCTCCGCATGAAGCTTTCAGAATTACACAATCTCCTGAGCTGCAGCTATACAGCCTTATAATAAAACAGTCTCTTATCACAGAGTCTTCATTGAAGCATTGCATCACACAACTAAAGATCTTTAAAACATGCAAACAAGAAAGAAGCAAAAGAAAGTCACCTAAACTTTTTATACAGTTCATACACTGGAAAATTCAGAAGTTGTTCCCATAAACACACCACCTCCTCTTTGCCCCCACAACTTCAGAGCCAAAAGACACCATCAGCCAGCCAAATGTAACAAACTAAATTGTTCGTACTTTTTCTCATGCTGTATGAAGCCAAGATACTTTGCTGCAATACATTAATTTATCTAAGCTGGAAGATGCATGCAAAGACAGCTTTCCTGGGTACAGGTATGACCCATAGGACATTTCTGAGAAGCCTTTACCCAAATGGCCAGGACAGCCCCTTCTCACTTGGGCTGCAAGAGTTCCCAATTCCCATAGCGAAGACCTGGCCACAGAGCTTGACGTCCACCTGCCCTGGAGACCTGAGAGTAGCACAGTCTAAGGGAACCACCTTTTGCCTGGAAATCGCAGCATGTCTGTAGCTCTGCTGCTTCCCTGGGTACCAAATTTGATGATACTTCTCACGGGCACTGAAATACAGCAAGCAAGTCACCTTTAGAGCAGTAACAGAAACTGGGTACCCTGTGTGGTAGTTCACGCATCCAAGACAAGTGCTGTACTCATCTACGGCTGAGGTGTCCTTCAGACACGGGTAACTCTGTTAACCATCTCTTGCACTGCAATGATCAGTAACTAGTCTGCAGCACAATTAAAGGGAGCATACAAAATTGTCTTAAACACATCTTTTAAGCTAACAATTGGACTAAGGAACTGCAATACAAAACAACACTGGGAACAGCTTCCCCAAAGACGCATCGCTGCCCCAGGAACACAGAAGTCTTTGTTACTTCGAAGGTATCTTCAGTGATGTGCATTGTTCAGCTATGACAGCGAACATAAATCACAGAAACAGAAATTAAGACAGTAAAAAGATTCAGATATTAGGGGTAAGAGCCGCACCTCTTTGCTAAGAGGCTGGCGAAGCACTCACCCGTTGGTGTCACACAACTGACTTGAAACTTTTCTGTAACCTGGCTAGAAAAAACACAAATAAAAAAGGGAATGCTCTCATCCTGAAAACTCACACCTTTAAGAACACAACTGCTTCTCACCCTGTAACATAAAACCAAGACCTTTTTCCAGGTGCAAACAAAAAGAGTCAGATTCAAACCAGAATACATCAATGCTTTAGTCTCTCTTTGGACTTCAGAAGAGCGACTCAGTGTCATCTCACTGACAGCAAGCAAGTGCCTTAACTGCCAGGCTGCTCCCTCCAGCACCAGCCTTCTAATCGCTACCTCTTCTTTGACAGAAATCCCATCCCAAACCAGATAAACTTCTTTCAGTGAGTTGCTGTCCAGCAGAGTACTCTCTTTGTTTCAAAGGACCTGCTCTGATAGGCTTCTGCTCAAAAATCCATGCGCTACTCTAAGTTCTACAGGAAGGCAACACATCACATTGAAACTGAGATGGCAGGCACTCAGAACTGCTACATTAACGCTATGGCTCAGGCAGTCCAGGAGTTGGGTAGTAATCAGACAGATTTATGTTTGTCATATAAGTAGAAAGAAATATTTGCTTGAAGAGGAGAGACAAAACAACTTCCACAGGTGAGGAAGAGACCGTTCCTAGCCAAGCAGCGGCTTCCTGCATCTAGGTGAGGCAGCAGGAACTGCAAACGGTTCTGCACAAATCCTTGCACCCTCCGGTCCCTTCACGTTGATTAAGTTTCACCTTGGAACAGAAAAGCTCAAAACTGTAGCCAGCCAACATTTAAGCAAGAAGAAACCAAGATGTTGCCGTCTTCAGCATTCCCTCTATTTCACAGCATGAATGATATCAACTACACGACTGAAATCTGAGCTATTCCTCCCTTTAATTGTAAAGCCATCCTAGCTACATTTCAAGAGAAATTGCTTTCTAGTTAATTAAGAAAAACAAAAAAAACCCCAACAAAAATAAAAGAAATAAAGAAGCTCAAATGTAATAAAGTTAGTGCATTATTAGATTGACTCAGCTTTCATTATTTGCCCTTTTTCCTCTCCCATATCACAAGATGATGACATTCATTTTAAATCCTGGAAATCCACAAGTTTATTCAGCTTTGTTTATCAGTTAACAACTGTATATGACAAACCTCAGCTGCAAGTTAATTTATCCACTACCCCCCATGTTTTTCAAGTGTCCAGAAAGAGAGCACAAAGCAGGTTCCTTTTCTCCCATTTTGCTAGTGAAAGGTTTTTAAAATAGGAAGTGGGCAAATTTCTAAAGATGGTATTATCCCATGAAAAATAATTTTAAATAAGACATGATGAGATTCCCAAGCAGCTATTGTGAAGCCTTTTAGATCCTTACTCTTAAATTACTACACAGAAACCAGTACAGATTAAATGAGTAGAACCATTTGATCCTTTCTTTCAGTTAGATTTGGAAAAAATGACTGCTGAACTCAACAAGTTCTTGGGTTTACAAATGAAATCAGATTACAGAGGTAAAGGGGAGAAAGAAAATTTTCATAAAGCAGAAAATGGCAAAAACCAGCACAAATTGAGAATACAACCCAAAGAGCTGGCAAAGGGGACCAAAAGGTAACTAAAGTTAGTGCACGTACAGGATTACTGAACGCTTTTCTTTATTTTAACTCAAGTATTTTAAGTGCCAATTTCAATTTTATAGAAGGCTTAACTATAAATTCATACTTCTGTACACAAGTAAGGATTCATAGAGCAATCAGAGCTGTCAATTCACCAACTGCACTGTTATCACTTCCCATTACAGACACTGCCTATATTCATTGCTGCTCAGCAATCTCAGACCATCTTTCACATTGCAACAAAGCCAGAGAATTCCAGGAAATTATGGCAAAGACTGCAATTCCTTTCTCTTCTCTGAAGCTTCACAAGCTTGCAGATGACCAGTTTCAAACGGTATAATGGCAATTCATCTCAGGAACACTAACTTTTAAGTATGCCTGTCATGGCATCGTTAAGCCCATGCATCTTTCTTTTCAGGAGAAAATGAGGAACTATCAGCAGTTTTTTTTGAATGACATACAGATCACTGGGCAACATCAGTAACCTTGGCATTTATCATTTATTCATTCACTTTTTCTCAGTCCAGATTTTAAAGCCTCCAGGTGACTCCACCAAGGACACAGCTTAGAACCATATTACCAGAGGGGCACGATTTCAGTGTTGTTCCAGCAGCCATAGTCATGAGCTTAAGCAAAGTATTTCTTGTATCTAATAGCTATTCATTTAACATTAAGAACCTAGTCCTAAATTTAAAGCAATTGCAGGAGTATGATGTGAGTACGCGTTTGACTCCCTTCTGGTCTCATCAGGCTCAAGATCCACTCATCAGAAAACATTACTTCTTCTAACCCTCACGTTAATCACAACAGCTCACAAATGTCCCTCCTCATCCTGTTTTGTTCTGCATCCTATGCACTCTCGACACTTGCTGCAGGGACCAGCACCTCATCGGTACCGAGCTGGTACGCGGTGCTACCACACGGTAACCAGGACCTCACACCAGTGAACAGCTTGGAAATTGTGTTAAAGTAAGAAAATGAGATTCATTAGACGTTTACTAGCTCTGTAAGCCACTTTCATGTTTTGGCATTTTTGCTAAGTGTAAGAGGTTCTCTCTAACCATTTTTAACAGCTCTGTGGTTGGTCCTGACACCAGGACACAACTCTCCTGACAGCAAATTATGGGAGGAGCACAATGTCATACAGAGGGGTGTGGGACAAGAAAAGGCTACCAGTGTAGTTGGTGACAAATACTCAAGCAAGATTAAATTCACTGAGTGATCGTCCTTTTCTTGGAAACTTGCATACTCATCTATTCCTCAGTTAAGAAAGAGCCATTACCAGGAAACTAGCTACCTCAGGTGTACTACTGTGTTGAAGAGCTGCCGTAGGAACATAACATTGAAGAAAACTCCAAATCCTAAATCGCTTTGTTAAAAATCTGCCATTTCCTTTTAATGGGGTAACGGGAACCTTTGATCCTATGAAATGTGTGAGCCAGAAGTACAAACGTACATTTTTCAACAGAAACTTCAGATGAGACAATCAAAACCTGCCCAGTTTCCCCCCTTTGAAGTAAGGGGAACTGTGTTCCTGAAATTTATCTATCCATTCGGGATGTTCAATCTGTTCCTGCGGTCCTACCGACACTGTTGGGAGTTTGGTTGTTTTGGTGGAAACTGCTCATGCGCCTCTAAACGCTGCAGTACTCCAATTCACTGTGCTACTGAGGTAACAAACCTTTTCGGGGTGGTGTTCAAATACAGCAGTAGCACACTGCTCTCAACGCCAGCAGATACCTTCCTTGTTGACTGTTGCTACCAACACTCATGGCTTAAGGGGTCTACACTGTTAGGGGGTACCCAGTCTCCCATAAAAGATGCTTTAACATGCAGTTGTTTTAACAACAAGGTCCGTAAGCAATTTTACCTATTTTTGTGTTCAAAACACAGATGAAGTGAAAGGCAGTAGCCTCTAAATTCTGCGCAGCAACAGCTGGAACATAACATTTTAGATCATGTCCTTTGGCTCTCATTCCAAACCACCATCTGGAGAAATCCCTTTCCACACTGAAATTGATGAAGACTACAGCAAGGGTAGTAAAAATAAGCAAGTTAAAACAGATTGAAAATTGTCCTGCATTGTTTTATCCTCAGCAACAATAGGAAGTACTATTTCCATCAGCCCTGAAATCAATCAAAAATACCAAAAAACAGACTGCACATTCTTCAGAAGAAATGCCTTTTTATAGCACAAAGTATTACTTTTGGGCTTCCTATCATTCATAGACTCCAAGATTGGGTATTTACTGGTTTTATTTTTTAAATTTTTATCCCTTTCCCCACTTTTTTTTTTTTTTAAATGCACACATTTTCACAACACTTTCATCACCTTATGGACACTCATATGCAAAAATTAGACTACGTTACATTCAAGTTTCCAAACATCAGTCTGTAAACAACCGTTTTTGTTGAATACTCCTTCCTCCTTCCCCCTCCCCTTCCTTTTTCTGCACGACATTTTATACTCCTTCTGTGGCAAAACTAGCAGTTTGCAACAAGATGTATGTCAAATAACTTGATTTGTGTGCAGCGCTCATTCCTTCAAATTCCCATTTTATTAGTTTGCAGCTGTAAGGAGCTCAAGCTCCGAGGGCTTTCCAATGCAGGAAATGTAGGATGAATCTGAGCTTCTGTGCTACATGGCAGTGCACATACAAAAGATCAACGTAAGGAGGAAGGGGGAGACACTTTTCTTTATCCTGTATCATAAAAACAGTCCAGTTCATATCGATTCAAACAAAAGAGAAAAAGAATCATCTGCAGCTTATTTTATACAGCCCTTAGTTTCAGATGTGTGCCTGTTAGATGCATTTAGAGAGGGGCAAATAAAGTTTCACATCAGAGCTTCTCCCTGCTCTCCTTTTTTATCTTTTTATTGAGCTGATTTTATTTAAAACACTAATTAACATATGCTACTGGTTAGAATTAACTAATTCTTAAAAAAAAAAAAAAAGAATATCGCTCAGAAGTCTACATGGTAATTACAGCTTGGGCATTTCACTTTTAATATGCAAGTGGTTGCTAACAGCAACCTGTCTCCCTCCCTATCTTTAAAAGGGAGAGTAAGATTAGCATGAAATGCCAAAAGAGATGTCCAATACCCATCTCGTTTGCACTAGGATTATGTTAGAAATTATAACTTGAATTACTCTGAGCAGGTGCATATGTATTCTTAGCAGGCATGCCACATTAATTAAAAATACAGGTTTAAGACAATAGAAGGCAAAGAAAGCAAACAAGCAATCGCTCTGCCGAGACAAAAACGAGCCAGGCGCGGGGCTGGCGGCAGGGAAGCAGTGCAGCACTGCTCCATCTGCATGCAAGGCGATGACAGCATGGCTCCCACATGACCGCCGCGCATTACATCACCAGCTTTGTGCAGGGCCGAGCCATCGCTCAGCCCGGGAGGAGAGCTGCCACACGCTGCATCCCCGGCTCCATCCCCCAAACCTCACCGATGCAGAAAGAGGAGCGAGCTGAAGTCACGCAAACCTTCCTCTCCCCGCCCTGCCAAAAATCCTCCCCATATGATCCTGCTGGCAAATTTCATTAGAAACAAACAAAAGATCCCTACCACGTTTTGCTTTGCGAAGAGATTTCACTCCAGAACCAACAGAAAGGATTCTGCAGATTGTCATTACTAAGACAGGGAGGTTTCACTCTTCATTTATCGAATTTGCTCTAGCAGATTATTTCCCTCAGATGACAAAGGCAAGCATCCTGAATCTCATTAGAGCTACATTTCACACAGCTACCGAAGTGCACAAATTCAGCCTAAATCAAGGCTGGGTGTTCTCTGTGAACTCCACTTACTCAGCTCCTTCTGTGTTACTTTAATGAGAATAAGATTAGCGTCCTGCCTTCACCTTCATCCACTTCTGTAAATGGATACACATCACTATAAACGCTGCGTGTGCACTTTTACAGCTCTGGTCAGAAGCATACTCCCAAACTCAGCACTCACAACCAGGGAAGAATTTCTCACCAACTCACCTATTCTCAAGTCACGAGTAAAATAGCTTCAGACTCACCTTTATTAAGGCTATGTAGCATATGCAATACTGAGACAGACAAGACAAAGCAAGCAGCTCCTAATGCTGTTTAGGACAGAAGCCTCTAAACATCCAAGGGCATTCAGACATCCTACTGTTTGTTTCTCTAGCTTTAATCTTCACATGCATATTGAAGGAATTGATACTTATTCAAATTGTGTCAAATTTCTTTAAGAACAACAGTTATTTTAAGTAGGGACACTGGATCATGTTCACAAGCCTGCTAATCAAGTTCTCCTTCAACTACAACTTACCACTTCCTACTACTTGCCAGCACAACAAATCCAGTGTAAGAAATATTTGTGAGCCCCCACTATTTCATGTTCAAAGTTTTACCATCAAATCTATGCAGCCCGATACGGCTGCACTCATTCAAGTAAGAAAGTGCAGACGATTACTGTTCTGTTAGCACAAGCAGCAAGTATTCACCCATCAGCTTTATTCTTCAGTCTTCCAGAACATGGACAATACAAAGATGCTACATGGCCAAACTATCCAGTTAGCCACCTCTGCAACAATACCCACAAAATACCACCACTAGCAAATGTTCTCCATGTTATTTTATTTCAATAGAGGGCATTCATCATATGGGCATGTTACAGCACCTCTAATCCATGCCTCTAAAGAACATGCTCAGACTTCACAAGCATTATGTAGTATGGTATAGATACCATGTGATACCATCTGCAAATCAGGATAATGACAATGATTCAAGCACTGTAAGTTATAATATTTTAATTAAGTTCACAAAAATGGCCTAATTTAAGCTCAATTAAAATGGGCTCGTTGCTCTTCTGCAACACTGACTCACTCTACACAAAATTCTAAATACATATGATTTCCCGGAAAAGCTCTTTGCGACAACAATAGGAGCTAAGATTTTAATTGCACCGAAAAGCACCAGTGTACCTTGGTATGTATGTAAATACATTACTTCAGAAGTCTACAATGTATTTTAAAACCACCAGGTAACATCTAACCATGCCTCCGCCTTCATGTCTTTGGTTCCTGACACGATTAAAGATACATGAGTTGTCTCTGAGGATTTTAAACTCCAAAACCAATTAACAGTCCATAAGTGTACTTCTAAATGACCTAGCAAGCTTAGATACAAACACTAACTTCTGTAGAGCAGAACAGTAAAAAAATTTCTCTTTAGCTGCTTTCACCTTTATTTTCTTATCTCCCCCCTCACCCTATACTATCTTATCAGGTTAAAATACAAGCCTCTGGCACTAGCACAGCACAGTTGATACATTATTTACTTTGGCAAATATTTTTATTTTTACACATTATTAAATGAGAAGCACTCTCTATTGCAGTGCTTTTGGTATAGAGCCACTTTTTTTGTAGACAAATCACCCAGCAGCATTCTTCTTTGCCTCTGAGCTCAAACACCGTTATATCCCATTCCAATTGCCAAACTCCCATATCTACTATTATTTAAAAGAACAAAATAAAACAATACTTGAGAAATTAAGTCATGTCAGAGGTTTACTGAGTCTTTTGAGCCTGGCAGCTATCGAAAGGCTGAACATGAAGCAGGATCATGTCCTTTTCCAGCACAAGTAATCCGGATATTTGTAAGCGTACGGACAGATGATGAGTGTTATTCTGGATTCAGCACATGGGAAGAGTATTGAATCCAGCACTGTGTGACTGATCATCCAGTTAGAAGACTACAAGACCTGGACTGAAACTGCTTCATAAGAGACTTCCCCAAAAGTTTCAATAGCTGATGTATCACAACAGCCTCCCTATCTAAGCACACGTGTAAATGACCAGCGTCCCCTAGTACATCTGATACACAAGAACATTCTTAATAAGTCTTTCAGGAACACAGTTTTGCTGTTATACTTTATCCTCACTACCACTGCATCAACCTTGCTTGTTGCTTGCATCAATCGTTGCTTGTACTAATGATAGGTCAGTTCATTGGCACTACTTTAACTACAAGAGTAATAAAAATAGATGCAGCATTTTATCTACTAACCATTTACTCTTCACAACGTGTATCAGGAGGACTAGTCCTCCTCAGAATTTACTTAACAGAACTTGAAGTATATGTACATCAACTTGAGATGTCTGGAGACCCTTTCCTACAGCAGATGCTTTGACTCAGTACACTTCTGTTCTCGTGAGGATCAGAAGCAAGACTTAGACTATCGCCATATACAACTCAATAGCATACAAATTTATCCCCAGTTAGCTTAAATCAGCATATTTCCAATGCAACTTAGTTCTGAACTCAGTAACTGAGTATCAAACACAAACTCCATGGCTTGTAACTCTTCAGAGGGGGAGCTGCAAGCTAGCTAGCAGGATGTATTTCTGTCACAATGCTAGTACTGCTAGCAGCAACAGAACTGCCCTGATTTCAAAGCCGACTAAAAATTGTACTATTATCTCAGCATCTGGGGAACAACATCTCAACATCTGGGGAAAACAAATGTGAAGTACTTGAGACTCATGAAAAGTAAAATTTTGAACTAAAGGACGTACCCCTCTGCTCTGCCCTGGTGAGACCCCACCTTGAGTCCTGCATCCAGCTCTGGAGCCCTCAGCACAGGAAAGACACAGACCTATTGGAGCGGGTCCAGAGGAGGGCCACAAAAATTATCAGAGGGATGGAACACCTCTCCTGTGAGGAAAGCCTGAGAGAGGTGGGGCTGTTCAGCCTGGAGAAGAGAAGGCTCCAGTGAGACCTTATAGCAGCCTTTCAGTACTTAAAGGGGGCTGATTAAGATGGGGACATCTTAAAACGTTAAGCAAGGCCTGTTGCAATAGGACAAGGGGTAATGGTTTTAAACTAAGGGAGGGTAGATTCAGACTGGATATAAGCAGGAAATAAATTTTTTACAATGAGGGTGGTGAGGCACTGGCACAGGTTGCCCAGAGAGGTGGTAGATGACCCATCCCTGGAAACATCCAAGGTCAGGTTGGACGGGGCTCTGAGCAACCTGATCTAGTGGTAGATGTCCCTGCTCACTGCAGTGGGGTTGGACAGGATGAACTTTAAAGGTCCCTTCCAACCCAAACTATTCTGTGATTCTATTATTTGTCACTTATGCTTGAAATAACGATATTCATGATGATGCTAAGGATCCAAGTTACAGCACCATAACACAGCATCTCTACTTGGCTTCTTGATAGCTTTGTTATTAAGTAATCATTTTATAAAGAAAGTTAATTTAAGAATAAAAATCAACAAAGCTAAAGTTTATTTGGATGTATGAGAAAATATCTCGAATGAGTCCAAAATGCTTCTCAGACAGGGCCAACATCAGAAGCTTAAGTTGCCTACCAAAGTAGCCTGTCGCTGGCAAATGTGAGATAATCCCATTCCTACACCAGGCCTGCTTTTGACCTCTTTGGGTAATTGATAGCCATTAAAATCACTTTTCAGATTACTATTCTTATGTCCAGACTTTTTTGAATTCTCTTCAAGCTCTTGGCTCAATGACTTTCTATGGATATAAGCTCCCTGACCTCATCAGATTTTTTTAATCGTTCCAATTCAGAGCATACTATTCCACAGTAAAGATACTAGTATTTAAAAATTTGATTTCTCACAAAGACTTCCAATTAAATGTGACAGTCAAGTTTATTGTGATTTCTTGTTTTGTTGTTGTTGAACTAAGGTTTGAAATAACTGATGATTCTGAGCAACAGCCCTTCTCCTCCACTGATTATTTGCTTTGCAATAGTCAAAAAAATGAATCACTCTTAGATTGCAATTATAGCAAGAAAGAATTGCTACAGAGCCTCTACCTTCCAATCTGCTTCCATTTTACCAGTTCAGCTCAGTGCTGTTACTTTGTTAGTCTATGAGCACCTACCAGCTGATTACAACTGAATTAAAGGCTTAATTATATTGTACTGTAACTCCTTCTATCAATCGTATTAATGCAATATGATACAGTTAGGGTAGGCAGCAAGTAACTACTGGCAGCTGGTGGACTAACCGTAAAGCTCTAGAGCAAAGTTATTTGTAGTTACTTATGATTTACTAAAAAGGAGATACTCCACTAATAAGCATTAAGTCTTAATCAAAGTGCCAACTCAGACATCCACCATGAAACTACGATATTTCAATTTTCTGGTACAGACATCTGTGCAAACAGTTCTTGATAGTTCATTAAATAATTGTGGGGCAGTACATATGTGGGCACACATGCAACCACGCTGTCAAGGGCACAATTCAGTGAATATTCCCTTTTGGTGGCAGTGCCAGCTTAAGTCAGAGTTTTATGATAATTACCAAAAGCAGGCTGGGGATTCTTAGTTTGATTAACCACCACCACATCAGTAGTCTGAACAGAGGCTACCATGCATTAAATCCTGTTTATCAGCTGTCCATTGACAAACTGGTCAAAAATAAAGAAATTGAACAAATAGAGATCTCCTGCAGAAATGGACATGTCGTCTGGAAGAAAAACATTTTAGGGAATTTTCACTTCTACGGAGAAGGGAGAATTATATACAGGAAAATTTCAATATAAATTGAATTCTCCACAATCCAAAAAAAGAAAGGCTACTAAAACTACCACGCTCTATCAGTAAGAGACTCTTCAAAAACACAACCCAATACACAAGGCAGACAGGTATGCACACTTCTACATACAAATTTAAAGCAGGACAGACCGCAGAGCTAAATACAAGGCAAAATGAAACAACCCTTTGTTCAAGCCAAGTGTGCATACAGACTTCTACACGTAAGTCAAATATTTGTAATTGATTTTGCACATTTTGGTGACTGTTAAAAAACAATTTAAGTTGAAATACTCATCTTTGCCTTCCTTAAGGGAAGGCTGATTGACAGTTACTGGTCAACACCAAGGCACTCCACACACATGGGTACCTGCACCTCCAATGTGAAGACACAAGGACACCAACAAGCACTCTTCTTGCTCTTACACCCTGCTCCATCAAGAGCAAAAGGGTATGAACATTGACTAACCTGGTTGGAGAACTATTATGCAAAAACAAGACAAAATGCTTTTATCGTAACAGCCATGAAAATCATTCAGATACACAATGAATCTGTAAGAAACACAACTGAATTTAGAAAAAACAACTTTCTAAGGCTGACAAAGTAATCCATGATTGAAGAAGTTATCTTAAATCAGATCTATGTTTAAATGAAAAAAAAGTAATTTAGTGTTTAAACAAGCACCTAGACAAATTGTTTAAAGAACCATCAGTATTTTACCTCCAAGTGAAACTCTGCAAGCTCTCTTCCAAAACCCAAGTTAAATTAACCTTGTAAAGTACACAGAAACCAGTTCAATTATTTCAGCTGTGGAACAGTCTGGAAAAGAGAGCCTGTATTTAGTCCAAAAAAAGCATTTCACTTACTGAACTTCTAATAAAGTGACTGCCTATAATTAACAGAAATTAATTTATCACACAGTAAAAAAAAATGCATAATGCAGACTTAAAAAAAAAAAAAAAGTCCCATATGCTTAAGCTTACAATCAAAAAACAAGAGAAAATAGGATCTACCCATTCAGTACCTGCCTGGTATCTCTCATACCACTTATAAAGTATAGTAGAACAGAAGCACACTAGCGAAGACTAAGAGCTGGCTCTACTATCAGACTGTGGAACTGATCCAGTTCTGAAAATCCAGCCTATCAAACAAATAGAAGACTAAGTTAGATAAACCAACTGCACCCATATATTTCTATTCAGGGGTACCCCACATTAGAAGCTTAGCCATGAGTCTGAATTTTAACATACTGCCGCGAGCCCAAGCAAAGTTAACTGTATGTCATATGCGAACTAGAGTCCTCAGTTGGCAAAGATCTTCAGGGGTCCTTCTTGTTTCCAAAAAGAGATAAAGAAAAATTTTAAGGGAAGTATCAATGGAAACCCTGTATTACTTTAAAATTCACCTAAAGCAGACAAGAGTACTTGCTGGAAAGCCACTGGGGATCACCGATCAAATTCCAAAAGCCAGAATTACAGCATTACACTAATCAGCTACCATGCCATCCTCTGAATATTCACTCTCCAGAACAGCAGCTTTAGAGCAAGAAGACAACTGTGCTGCTACTGGCTCAAAGATCATCTCTGAACAAATAGTTGTCAGGTGAGCAATGCTTTTCTGACACAGGCGGCCATTAGCTTATCTGCGTACATCCTTATCTCCAGAATCATCTTCATTTACTTGAAGTGCTATTTGCCCTGAACACACCACAGGCATTTCTTCTTCACAATCAGCTCAGTATCTGCATTTATGCTCCCTTCAGCAGATGACTAATATTACAAACACACTATTTTGATTGACACCTAATACCATAGCTGCCATTATCACTTACATCATGCTTAAACACGAAGTGTTACCCACATCTATTTGGAGAGTAAAGAATACAGAATTGCTTTGACACATTGTCAAGAAGCACTGTCAAGCTTCACCCACCATAGCTATGTTTTCTGTTTCTCCATCTTACAAGGTCATTAACTAACCTACAAGTAGAGAGGATTCTACCATGTTATAGCTACACATTCAATTTAATTTTTAATATTATACAGTAACATGCCATTACAAGACAAATTTCAAGAAATATTCAAGTGACTTACCATTCAGAAGTATCAGTACACCAGTTTTTTGGTTTGTATCCCATTTATAAGAACACATTGTTCATACCCCAGAGGCTCAGTATGTTTGTGGCCAACAAAATGGAGTAACTAAATAGTTTATAGATTTTCTAGTTTAGAATAAACTGAACAACACTTGGAAACAACAGCAAATTAAATCCTTATCCCTTTATCAGAAAAAAATGAATCCTGATTTCACAAACTCAGATTTGAGTTCAAGACCCCAGTGCATTTGATATAGTTTCCTTAGCTGCTAGGTTTCTGTCTTCTCCAAGAAGCTCTATTTCTGAGTCAAAACATTTTTTAACTAGTCTTGTTGGCGCAGTCAGATGAAAAAAGGTACAATACATGTTCAAAATCCAAGTCATCTTTGTCAAAGCATATCTTCTGCCTGTACAGTTTGCTTGACCGTCAGTTTGTTTAACAGTTGCTCTGCCTGGATTTACTACCAAATAGGCTTTGACAATGATTGCTAGTTAATCCTATGTAATACCCAGACGCAACTGTTCCCAGATTGGAAGACAGTTTAAAAACAGTCTCCTCCCTGGGTACATACAAGTCGGCAGACATGCACTAGAAATCTTGTACTACAAAACTCAACAATAGAAAGGACCACTATTGCAAATAAAAGTTATTAAATGTCTATATATTTATCTCTGCCAAGCAAAAGAAAAAAAAATATATAAATAAGGCTTCTAATTCTTTATTTAAAATTTCAGTTTAATAATCTGAACTTTCTAACGTTTGTACTTTAGGCAATGACAGGCCAATGAAACTGAGTAACAGAGCTCACCATCTGAGTGTCTGGACTCCAGCCACCCTTCATACAGTATGCCACAAATGGCAAAACCTGAAATACGCAATGCAATGTAATTTAAACTCAACAGTCAGCCTTCTTGCTGCCTACTCATCTTACTCAAGCCTACTGTTTTAATTGTAGAAGTTGAACACTAGCTGGACGTTCACTAGCAATTCTCAGTTATTATTGCCACGTTTAGAGCTCTCACCTTCCAGGATCTGCAATTTTTTAATTTGGATCATGTATAAACTTAATCCTATGCTTTGTTTTTATGAATTCTACTATCTAATCATCATGGTACAATAATAAACATTTGTTACATAAAAAGCTTCAGTGTACACAATAATTTGCTAGCAAGGAGATCCCCCATAAGTATATAACAAAATGTAGAGTTAGAGTTATCTCCTTAATCGTTTCATCTCTGCTTATATTTACATGAAACAGAATCCTTCAATTACCCCTGAACATCCATATCCCAGTTTCTGAAATGCTTATCCTCCTGAAGATATTGCCGTAATCTAAATGAAAGGTGACATACACACTGCCTTAGAAAATTAAAACTGAAGTGATATATTTAAAGTTTATCCTGATCTCTAAAACACTAGAAAATCTCTTCCAAAACAAAACTAAAAAAACCCTATGAACATCCCAATATTCTGTCTAGTTACTACTTTACAGATATAAACAAATGACCTGAACAATTATTAACTGTCTGATAAATTCATCATTTCAATGTAACACATACCTAAGATTTAGATAACACTCTAAATGAACAATTTAATTAAGAACAAACTAAGCATTAGTCGGGTGAGTAAAAACTCCTGCCTACAGCACCAGATGATAAAATGTAAGATAAATTACAGTGGAGAAGAACAAAATATTCTGCTTGATTTCACCTTAAAGATATCTAATGCTTCTTTATTTCATCACGCCTAATCAAAAAAGCCAACATATCTGAAAATAATATGACCTATGGATTCAAACTTCTTGATGCCAGCTATGAGTATGAGAGATTACTGCACTCAGTTAAAAGAAACTGGCTCACTTGGGTTGGGTTGACAAATCAAGATATCAAAAACAATGTAAATTTTTCAGTTTAATTGCCATTTTCCAAGACTGACTGACAGTGTGTCACAGTGACACAGGTTACACACGTGCTAGCACCAGAAATCCAGGTCGCGACTGGCGCACTTCTAGGCAAACTGACTCAATGTCTCTACTCCATGACAGCTCTGGTGAAATGCCACATCTTATCAGACTACCGTTCAAACCTTATTCACAGGCTGTTGTCTTAATGCTTCAGGAAGAGCTGAATTCAAAATTTGGCCTCTGCATTACCTAAGTAACCAAGTTTCCACCAAGGAAAAAACAATATGCTTATTTGCTTTAAATTAGACATTGCCACTTTGGTGCTTAAATAACTCAAAGATACTTAAGATAACGACCCCAAATTAAGACAGTCCTTTCTCTCATTGTAATCTGGAATATAACTCCCTGCTGTTCTGCACGGCATAAGCATTTGGGCAGGCAGAGACTCCAGCTTCCCTGTCAGCACTGGTCTTCTAGACTTGTTTAACAACGCGTACAGCAAAACTAGGAGCAAGACAGATAGTTTCCAGATTTCTGCATACATTTGCCAGTACTTCGCGAACCTTGCCTTTTGTTTCCAGGACTCTCAAACAAAGCAGCGTGATTTTGTTAAAGCAGCTAACAGCAGATTAGCTCATAAAAAAAAGCGACATGACTAAGAAAAGCTTTTTTTAAGCAAATCAAGAAAGACAGGATCCTCTTCTACTATTTTGCCTGTGCTCACCAGGTAACAGTGCCTTCCCGATACGCGTATAAGAAAGTGTGTCACTGACAGTCAGCTACGAATGGGAAACCATTTGATCTGTGTCGCAGCGAGCACGTCAATCCGCAGCACTGATACCTTTCCTGACGGACCTAGGGCACAGCTGACCTAGTCGCAGGCCACCACGATTCCATGTCAGTCTGCTCCATGAACAGAAAATTACTAAACCCCCCCTGTTGTTCTTCAGGAAATGAGAGTAGAAAGGAAACCAACAAGGAACCTCTTTTAGCTGTTTCCAGACAACATGCCTCTAACATGACTCAGGCACTTGAAAGAGCGTTACACCATGAAACACTGCTCCATACATCAGCAATTACTTCAGCAGGACTATGCCAACTATGTAAGCAATTCAACTTATAACAGGATGCCAGGGTTTACTGCTGAATACGAACGCAGCTCACTGACAGGCCAGCAGCTCTCCGTGTAGTACTACACGCTGGCCTCGCCAACATTGTGTGGGCAAACCTATCAAAGAAACAATTCTCCCCCAAAGAACTGAAAAAAAACCAGACAGCCTATGCACACTACCTAACTCCAAGCTAAACACGGGCTACATAGGGAACTCTTTCATTCGCAACTGCGGGCACATTTGGACCAGGCCTACAACTGTTGACTTCTCCCCAGCAACTGCCCGGCACGGCCCCGGCGCAGTGGTCTCACCACGGGCACCAGCTGCGCCTGCCCATCACCCGGAGAGACCACCACCAGCAGGTCCCTCCGCTCCCCAGCGCACCCAGACACCCGCGAAGGCACCACGCCACACGGCACTTTAGCAGCCCACATACCGACAGACAGCAAAAGCAACAAAAAAAAAATAGTTATAAAAGTGACCACTGTCTTCATTTTCTGTATCCTTTCATACAGTCTCATCCCCATGCTCATGTTCTATTCGTTCCTTGAAGTATCATTGGAGGATTAAATTCACAGAGTTTGAATTTACAGCTCCGTTTTTCCTAATTAAATTTCTAAATTTTTCTTTTTAGTTTACACAAGTACTTCAGAGAGATCTGGATATGGGAATAAGGTGTAAACTTTTCACTGCCACAGAAGCAATTCTCATTCTCCCAGTCTTTTTTAATATTTAATATTATTTAATTCTTGGTATATTCTTGCTCAAAAAATATATTAGTTCAGCACTGGCATATCTGAAAATTAATTATAACTCCTAGTACTACACATCTCATGCTTCATCGTAGCAAAATTCCTCACACTTGACATTCAGGCACTTTGCAGAATTAACTTTACAGAGGCCTACATGCATAAAGCCACCTGAACTTGAGCAGAGTTGTGATGCTGCTCGAGTATGGAATTTTCAGCACCCCTTAGTCACAACCGGTGACTGCAGCCTTACTATTGTGCCCTTAGAACTAATGTTTACACATCAGACTATTGCAACTTCAACTTGCACGGGAAGGCGTACAGGATAAAAAGGACCTGTAAGCAATTAAAACTGGGTAGTCTTAAAACATTTGCTTGTAACATAACAAGATATTTAGATTTATGTCTTCACCTGCAGTTCTTCACTGCTATACAGAAATTTTCTGACATAATAGACAGTCCATGATTTCCTCTCCACCGGCAGCAGAAATTATGCTGCGTTTTTTTCTTAAGATTGCTTCCTTTCACCGCGAGCGGTCCTTCGGCTACGTCTGTGATGCCAACGTAGAAGCGAGTTCCCGGTTCTGCCTCAGTTTTCCAAGCGATAAATTTTCTTCATTCACCCAACTGCAGAAACAAAATTTCAACATCTGCCGGTGTTTCATGCTGTCCTTACTGCATCTTTAGACCTATATTTAACCAACTATACTCCAAGGTCTTAAGATGCTAGTTGTTATTCAGATTTTCTCTACGCTCTTCAAGTGAACAGAAGCTTGTAACTTGAAACAAGTAAGCCAGAAATTCTCAGGTAAGTACTACAAAGGCATCTGGAGCCTTTTAGGACCCTGAAAGACCAAGCAGCTCCTTCTTGCTCTCTGTAACTTGGATGCTGGCTCCAAATACAGAATGACTGAGACTAGAAGGAACCTTGAGAGGCCCACAGTACAACCTCCTGCTCAAAGCACGACAAGCTCTGAGGTCAGAGCAGGTTGCTCAGGGTTTAACGCAGCTGGGCCTAGGAAACCTCGAAGTGCCATATTCCACAGCCTCTCTCGGCAGCCTCTTCCAGTGCTCAATTACCCTTACAGTGAAAATCTGCCATGTTTCAGTTCATGACTGTGTCTCTTGTTCCTCCCACCATGCGCATAGAGGCTGACTTCTTCTCAGTTCCCTCCTTCTAGGTATCAGAAAGTTACTATTAGGTCCCTTGAAGCCTTCTTTTCTGCAGGCTGAACAAGCCCAGTTACCTCAGCCCCTCCTCACATGGCAATGGCTCCAACCCAACAATGTTAGTGGCTCACCAGCTGGACTTCTCAAGTTTACCAACATTTGTCTTGAACTGGCCCAAAACACAACACAATATTCCAGATACCGAGTACAGGGTGAAAATTCATCATCTCAATCTGTTAGCTATGTTCCTGTTAGTATAGTCCAGGATGCTGTTACTCCTCCTCACTGCCAGAGCACACTGCCAGCTCGTGTTTAGCCCACCAGGACAGCCATACGGCCTTATAAAGCAGAGCTGCTATCAACCACTCAGTCCCCACACTGTATCAGCGCAGGGAGTTAATCCGTTCCACAAGCAGGACTTCACATTTGTCCTTGTTGGATTTCATGAGGTCAGTGCATAACTCTACCCTGTCTAGGCCCCCCTGAATGGCAGCCTGTCCTCAAGCATATAGACATCCACAAACTTAATAAGGGTACGCTGTCTCCTCCTCCAAGTGACTGATCAAGATGTGAGACAGCGCAGGGCTCAGAACAGAGGAACTCCACTTGTAACAGGTACAGAATGAATCATTAACCACTACCCTCCCAGCCTGAAGATTCAGGCAGTTTTTCACTCAACAAGCAGTCCGCCTATCCAGATCACAACTTGAATACAAGGTTGTTGCTGTGGCAACACCACGCCAAAAGCCTTCCTGAAATCAAAGCAGATCATACCCACTGCTCTCTGCCTTATTCACAGGCCCCGTAATTTCATCACAGAGAATGACCGGGTTGGTCAGACAAGATTTACCTTTGGTAAATCCACGATGGCTATTTCCAATCAACAACAGCACCTTCACATATCCACAGCTGACTTCCAAGTGAACTTGGTTCATGATTTTTCCATGGATCAAAGTGAAGCTGGCCAGCCTGCAGTTCTCCAGATAATGCTTCTTGCCCTGCTTGAAGATGGGTAGAGCATTTGCCACTCTCCAGTCATTGAGAAACTCCTCCAATCTCCATGACCTTCCAAAGATGATAGAGTGTGGCTATTCTAATGTCAAGCAGATCTCTCAGCACTCTAAGATGTATCCCACCTGGTCCCATGGACTTTGCACAGGTCAAGACTTCAAGAGCTCCTTGATTTAAGCCTCTTCCTCTACTGGTTGTTCCCCTCCTCCTCAAATCCTGTCTGCAGGTACAAAGACCTGGTAGATGTTCTTGATGGAACAGAAGGCATTGAGTACCTCATCCTCATCCGCATCAGTGGTAACTAAATCACCCACCCCACTCAACAGCAGGTACAGTTTTTCCTTCTTTATTCTTCTGCTGTTAAAGTAGCAGAAGCAGCTCTTCTTGCTGCCCTTGATGTCCATCTCTTCTTTCCACTCTGGCTGCACTTTTGTTTTCCTTTGCATTACTAGTTGACATTTTCCTGCGAATAAACTGATCTAATGAACTTCGTCAGACTTAACCTAATTCACTGTCTCCGGAGTTTTCCCCTTGAACATCTTCCTCCTAAAGTCTAATTTATCACTGGACCTGGTAAAGAAGGTACAACATGACCATCTTGTTGTGCACCAAGACATTCCTTGTTACCATTAGCTTCCACAACCTGTTCCAAAAATCAGATCAACTTTGTACAGTTACTGCTGAGTGCCTAGAAACACACTTCCTAACTGTATTTCTCATTCTTCTATTCCTATATGCTCACTGAAAATCACTCAGAATGCAGCTTATCCTTAAAAGAGGGAACAATTACAGGAAATAGCTGGATAAGTAATACCACTATGCTGGAATAACTCAATCATAACTCTCCTGGAGTAACCTCTCTGACTGGACTATCTACAATCAAACTTTGAGGTCCTTTATGTAAACAAAATTAAATGAACATACTAATAAAGTCCCTGTTAGGATTGCATATTAGCATCCAAAGTTCTGAGTTATTTTCCTCTTCAGGTGAATCATCTCAGAAATCCCCATCTATTTATAACACTATTAACCTTCCTGTTACAAATCCAGATGACTGCACTAGGTTGTTAAATAGGAAAAGATGCCACCAGTATCATAAGCCTATAATTTATTTCTAAAAAAAAAAAAAAGACGGAGTAAGCACTAGCATTGTAAATATCCAAAGAAGATCTAAAGATTGTTTTACTGACCACTAAAACACAGCAACATTTTTAACAATTACATCTTGAGCTAACCACAGAGTCATCAAGCTCAAAAACATGGGTGGTCGACCTGTCATATACAAGGTTGTAATAAAACATCATAAATTACCACAAGATTATTCACTCCTGTCGAAGCAAACCCAACAATTTAGCTGTTTGCATCCACCTCCATTTAATAATCTTCTGCCAAAGGTTAGCAGAGAGAACAGCAGCTCTCTGTAATTTCAAACACTCTGACCAAGAAAACCAGCAAATCCTCTGTGTGTGTGAAATGTTGTTTATGTCCTTTTTGCATATTTCAGTTTAGCAAGCCAAAAACACAACGGACACAGTCACAGTCTGTTTGGGGAACTGTAGTGAATTTTTAAACAAATAAGGCATTCTACTTGGGAAGTTGAGAAATACAATAAATATAATGGATGGTTAGATCAAAAATGCTATGCTTGCAAACTGCAGCCCACAAGAAATCATCTTTCTAGGCACACATCTGTCTTCCCTGACTGGAAGAAAAGTTAAACAGCTTCTAAGAGGGATTTTGATAAACAGGTGAAGCTTCTTTCTTCTTTATTTAAAGACAACTGAAGTGAGGTGCTAAACTGAGCATTTGTTTTAGTTCTGACCACAGTGACATTTACCACTTCTATAAGTAAACCAGCAATAGCAGCCCAAGCTGGACAAGAACTCCGATACTGCCACTCCTCATTACATTGCCATTAATCAGCACAAGTATCACAGAAAGCATAATTCCACTGATGCTTCTACTTAACACAGCACTTTAAGCTAATATGATTATGACAGGTTTAGTCGCGCTTCATTCCAGTAGCTTCATATTCCTCTTGCGAAGTTGCACAGGGAAGAGACATCAGTCTTCCGAATACTGCAATTCAGGATCAGGAAAATCCTTCCTCACTGTAGGCGAGCAAACACCTCAACTAATTTATATCTGGCAAGTTTGATTATCACAGAGAACACATGGGAACAGGCTTCAGGTTGAAAGCCCCTCCAAGAAATCACCCATGAAAAATGACTTATTTTATTTGATTTTTTGGAAGTTGGTGAAGTGATAGTATTACAGATCTGAACATACTCAACTTTCCTTTCATTACTCAACTTCTTCCACTCTCTCAAGAGGTCATCTCAGTGTCAAGATTTCCTAGTTTAGTTTTTCAAAGGAAGCCTTATCCACCACGTGGCAAACTTTACAACACAGCAACTGTAGCCTCTGGCCCAAAGCAAAGGAAGGGAGCTCACCCCACTTACTCCAGTAGCTCTGTTGCAGGGGCTCTTACACTGTAAACTGTCAGTTTAACAGAGACAGCCATGTCAAACTGCTGGTATCTGCATTCTAGTTATATGATTAGACAAACTGCTCCATTTCAAGTCCACAGAAGTATAAACATGACGAACGAACAAATCACAATACTCCCATCCATAATGCTCATCTGATGGAGGACTGAACACCTAGCTTAGTTGCATTTCTTGAGAATTGACAACAAACTACCAGGTCAGCCCTGCACAATAATCCTGCTTGCAACATATAATATTTTTTTAAAAACTGAAGAACTCCTCCAATCTCTTTTCAGGTTAGGCACCTCCCATCTTTTGGATGCATGGAACCTTCTATTTTAGCAGAAATTTCTCCACCATCTAGCATTTCTTCTCATTCGCTTGAATACTAATGTCATTTCCTTTCCATTAAAACTACAATGTTCCACATTAAGTAGTTCACTCTACCACATCAATCACAAAGAAATATTAAAATTATTAAAAAAAAAAATACTCTGTTTCACTTGCAACTGAAATGCATCTCTCTCCTGCAAAGGTTATAGCTGTAAATGTGAATCCCGTCCAGCTAAAACATTTCTAAACTTCAGTATCAGACCTGCTGTAAAAATGTGTGAACTCTTTTACTACAAAGTATTTGTTAACTGTTAAGAATGCTATAAATGCTGACCTTGTTTCTTGCATTTAGTGTTTCTAGCATCCTGAAGCTCAAGCTTCAGTTAATTACATTTATATATGATATGATTCTATACATATACAGTTATTATTTAACCTTCACAAAAGATTTTAATGGCATTTCACTTCTGTCCCACTGAGATGAAATATATTTAACTTTGGAAATTAGCATCAGCCACGGGACCATTACCACAGTAATGCTGCAGAATCAAGAACAGCAAAGCCAGAACGGCAGTGCTTTTTGTAACACTGCAGTTGGATTTGTCAGTGATGTCTCTGCCTTAAAAGCTTCTTCTGTTTAGCTATTTTTCTGGGAAATTTCAGATCAAATTACAGTAAGAGATTGTTTCTGAAGATGTTTCAGAAAAAACAGCAAGGTTGGTTGGTTTGTTTGAAACAGATGAAGAAATAATTAGCTAACAGGAATGTCTTATAAGCATCTAGCTTGTGGCAAGGGCATGAGGTACTGTCTAAAAACAATTTACAGGTTTCCTGCTCCCCCTCTTCCGCCCCTCCCCCCCCCAGCAAAATGCATACTTCGTAACAGAGACTATGTCAAATATTAATTTTTGCATCAATACGCTACTCGGAGAAAACCAATTTAGGTCCTTTAATGTCTTGAAACACACAGCATGCAGAACACTTCAAATGAACATTGAGAGACTAATTTTGAAGTGTGAAATGCGAACAACAACATACATGCTATCTAACATTCATGTGGGATGTATTACTAATGCTTAACAATTCTGTGTACACTTACCAAGCGCTACATAATTCTTTCCCAGTTTTTCCAGGAAAGCTTCTCAAGCACGCAAAAATTCTCTGCAAACGTACCTGCAAATTTCTATTGCAGTTAACCAAACCTTCAGTTAAACTAAAAAAAATTCTCAGCTAAAATGCCTTTGGTATCCTCTATCTTATTAAATATTAGCCCATGTTCCAGAAGATGCCATGTTCACAGTGTAAAGATCTGCTGGTTTTGTTTTGGGTTTTTTGTTGGGTTTTTTTGTTGGTGTTTTGTTTTGTTTTTTTAAAGCAGGGGATTTCAACTGGAATCTACAATATTTTCCCATGACTTTATGGCAGTCAAATACAGTATTTCTATGTACTCTTGTCGTCGTTCTTAACTTCTATAAAGGCTTTCTGTTTTTAGAAGTACAGACTCTTCGTTGCACTATCAACTTAAGGGACTTTTTAAGTCATCTAGAAAGGAGTTGACTTGACAGCTATGCACATTCATTCCACACTTACAAATTAAGCACACAGTACAACCTGTAGCATAACTTAAATACAATTCTAGAGGTATCAAGTACATCAAGAGCCAAGAGGTTACTTCAGCCTGTATGTCTGCCTCAGTTACTGGCCTACATCACGTCTTAGGTAGTTGTGCCAACTGCATCTATTTGTGAAATGATGCATGTGCTGTAAGCAAACCTACAGAAAGCAAATCGTTTTAGACAGGCTAACAGCCATGCAATCATGCTGATATGAGCTGAAAGATGCTTTCATTTCTTCCTGACACTTTAGAGCATCTCACTCACATCCCTGCACTGAGGGAAAAGATTACTCGGTCAAAAAAGATTTCACATTTCTCCAAAATAACTGTCCATAGTTGGACTCATTGATTTTTTTTTTCTTAATACCCACTTACCAATTAACAAACTGGCATTGGTTTAGCCCATACATAGGCTTTGTGGAATCCAAAACTGCTTAAGGCAAATTGAATTTGGTAAGAAAAAAAAAGTTCTAGCTCCTGAACACAGAGATTAACTCCACATCCTAGCTTTCACCAGTCAAGGGAGATGACTCCATATCACCGTTCAAAAAATTCAATGCCACAATTTCAATAATTGCATGAACACTATTCTCATTTCAAGGAACTCAGGGAGGCCACAAACTGCAGCTATGATAAACACGTGGGGAAAATAAGAAACAACCCTTTGCCTCCTCCACCACTCCCCAGTTTTCAATGTCTTGACTAATACATATCTAATCATCAGGAGGCATCATCGTCTGTCTAACCAGTCTGATTAGCATAAATAGCTATTATCTAACTTTATTTGATCTACAGCTTACAGTGATTTTTAAGCTTATTTTAGCACAAAATGAAGTAAGGGAGACATCAAAATACCTGATCAGAGGGAATAAGGCTGTCATGGCTGTCCTTTTTATTAATAACAATGAAGGTACAGTTCCGGGTCACTAAGTACAGCACCAACACCATCTCCCTTTCCCATCCTGAACCAAAAATGAGGCTTCACAGTGAAAAGAACTGTCCATGAACCATTCACTGGTGAGGACATGAAGCCAGAACTGTGTACTTTTTCCCCATAGTACTCCCGAACAGAAAGAGATGGCGGAGCTACGAACTGCTTCAGCTCAGAGCTCAGGTAAATGCAAAGGCCCAGCACTCAAGACAGTATCCACATCCAAACCTACATGTAGTGGTAACAGCATTAGTTATGCTTCCCACTTTAATACTGAACACAAAAAGTAAAATTGTCTTTCATTTCCACTTCAGGCTGGCAGAAATACAAAATTTTAGCCAAATTTCAGAATTTAGCTTAACTGACACAGCTCTTCTTTTTGTTTGAAGCACCGACTCAAGTAGCTTTCCAGCACCACTATGGAGTCCAATCTTGTGGCATGCATTTTGTGTTGCAGTTAGATTCTTACCTACCCTGACAGCTTTTTACTCCTGCTGGAACAGCTTTCACATTAGTTTTCATCTGTAGTTCTTCAGTCTGCTTAGATTGTATTTACAGATGGGATTTCTCAAGTATGTTTTCCATACTTTTTTCAAAAGCAACTTACAAAATTAATTAAAAAAAAAAAAAGAAATCTCTTTTAAAAAACCAAACAACCAACCTAGAAAAATCTGCTTTTCTTCTTTAACAATGCTAAATGTATTTGTAGATAAAGTTTCACCCTCAGACAACACCCTACTTACTGGAGACACATCTTATAGGGAAAAAATTTCTCTGCTGTTAACATCCCTGTAGACATATTTTCTAACTGATAATATTACTCAGATCTTCCTTTTTGCAGACTTGGCAGCATTTCAAAAGTGAGTCAGTCTCTTAAAATACATATTGCATCACTGTAGGGATACCATTCAAGAGTCCACTTCAAATTTACATGGAACATTCTTTCTAAAACCTATTTCCAGAAAGCTAATGCCCTTTGAGAGCAAAGCAAGTAAAAGTGTTTCAGCTACTGGCTCTCAAGGAGCTCCTAAGCATCAGCTAAAGCGATGCAACAGTTCAGCCATCAACAGGCAATTAAACAAGCCACTCATGTTTTGAAGATCACAAGCAACTTTTGGAAAGCATGGGTTTTTTTTTTTTGCAAGACGCCTCTTCGCTGACCTGACTAGCAATATTCCTGCCAGTCACGTTATGTATTGCTTCTACTCGACCTGGTGATACTAAACTGTCAGTTGCCCTGATGTTACTTTCTATACATCAGTGTTGTCCTCTCATGCTACTTTCTCCATAATTAACCCACTGACAGACCAACCTGTTCTGACTCTAGCTTCATCCCTTGATGCATCTCCATACATTTGTTACTGCAAAAAGCAAGAACATGCTTATAGAAAAAGCATTAAAACCCTAATGCCCTACCAGTGTTAAAGAAAGAAAATGGCAACACAGCATTTGGACACTTACAAATTTATGCCAGTTGTCACTGCTCAAGTTGTTAGTGACATGAATTATGAAAAAAATCTTAACTGAATGAATAATTTGATAGAGTAACGGATAGCGTGGTTAGCTGAACTCAGCCAAAAGGACGTCACCCTCATGAGCATGCCTTACAAGGACTTTTAAAGCAAGAAGAAATTTGGTGTCTTTTCTCCTCCACTCAATGGTGCTCCAATCCCAAAGAGTTTGTACTCCCCATCAATGCTCAGACACGTTAAGCTGTCTACACAGTCAAACAATTTAGCTTTCAGCTAGATAAGCAAAAGGAAAGCACCCAAATGAAGCCAATGTTCCCTTCTGTCTACAGAGGACTTAAGAACATCTGTGGGCATTTTGCAGCAGATGATCACGACTGAACTAGCAATACCCTCTGCATGCCACAGGTAGTTTCATTTGAGGGCTGCAGCAATGCTTACAGAGGGCATCTCAACCCCTGTTATTAAGGCACAGTAAAGCCACTGACACAGTATGAGAGCCTCAGACGTCCATCCTCCCCCAGCTAAAATGGTATTCAGGTGAAATATATTGGTATTTCAGAAGCCCGTGCAAGCTAAAACCCTAGACTACTCATGCAGCTCCCTAGAGCAGGGAGACAAGCCCTATCACGAGACTTTTCTTCTCCTTAAACAGAGCGAAGATGCAGATTGTGGCTGGTGGATCCCTAGGCTGATCTAAAGAGCCCCTGTTGCCAGCTGCTCATTCCTGCCCCTACACTGCTCCCACTGTTGTGCCAACAGGCACACAAGGATTTGCGCAGCTGCGTGATGAAAAGCAGCAGGGAACTGATCCAGCCTAAGAGTATTCTGCTGAAAAGACTGGGAAGGAAGAAGGTCTTACACTGACTCAGTTTTGTTCAAAGCCAGTGTGCATAGGAACCAGCGTGAGCAGCCAGGAAGCTCAATCTGGCACTGTTTCCAAACTGCAAACTGAATTATAGCCCAAGGTGAAGATCCTTTTTATCCTCTTTCTCAGTAGGCTCCTTCTGCTGAGTGCCAAATCAGCTTTAAGACCTCTTGCCACCCTAAATTATGAGAGCTGGTTTAGCTGAGGCCCCACTCATCTCCCACGCTAACCAAATCCTGCCAACAGCTTTCCTGACGGTGTCACAAAAGGAGGGTTTTGGAATGCTTTTCCCTGCAGGTGACTTCAGCTAGGATAAATACTTAACAATAACCCAAAAAACAATGCTTACAACGCACTTGCAGCTCTCCCTGGCAAATGACTGGAAATACTCATCTTCTAGTATTTGTAGCTTAATTTTTGGAACTATACATTGCTGATAGAAGATGCAATAATTACTAGCCATCAGAAATCTTAACAACTTGTAATTAATCCATTTATTCCTCAAGAAGCAAAGAAAAATTGTAAAACAATGTCTTCTCCCCTGCCAATAAGTGTGAAAAAAAATAGTACTATGAAAGATAAGAGTAGATGACCAGATGCTGGGGCAAACTGATCACAGAAGCAGTATCTAGGTGCAGCCCACCAGAGCTGAGCAGCAGCACAATTAAAACCAATAACTGTTGAGAAGATTTGAGCATAATTTTTCAACACCTTGTAAGAAACTCAAAACAATGAAGTTTAAACAAGATTATTTAGAGACCTACAGGAAGAACAGAAAAAGCCCAAGATCTTGGGCCACATGCTTTCTCTATTTCTTTATAGAATTAAATCAAGCTGCACATCACAAAGCCGTGCCCTGTGCAGTTCCCCTGGACTGGCTCACACCCCTCAAATCAACATACCATTAGCAGATCCTTACAGTCCCTTTACTTACATATGTATCTCCTGTGCTGCAATGAGGCCACCACATGCTGAATGGCTTGTCAAGCTGAGAGGAAAGCCACCTCAGAAGTTCTCCACCTCAAGCATGCAAAGAGAGCCAGCAGTAAGAGATGGGAGGAGAAGAATGCAGCGCTGGATGATGGTTCACCTCTGCAACCAGCGCAGCCACTTCCAGTTGCCGTGCTCCTGTTCATCACACAGAAAGCAACAGGCAGCATCCAAGGCAGAGGCTGAAGGTGTGACTCCACACAGGCAGGGGAAGAACATGCTATGGGAACAAGGAGGTGTGGGGCAGGGCAGAGGAAGGAGAGGAGGAGAGTGGCAGAAGAGGTCAGGCACGGAGGAGGTACATTGAAACTGAAAGTGGTGGGCTGAGGGCAGATGGCAACTGTTGAGTCAAGTCTTCACAGCACTCTAGCTGCTTGCCAATGTTTTGAGCGATGGCAGAAAGAGGTAAATTGTGAAGTGGTGGCCATTTTGGGTGGTTTTGCTTTTGGTTTGTTTCTGCCACATTTTTAGCTAGTCTTCAGCTCACAAACCAGTGATGTTCACTATTTGACATGCACTATTGTATTTCTTTATTTTTCATGGATTTCCAAGCTACTGCGCAAGCTAATACTTGACCTCAGACTTGTATTCTCCGACTTTGCCTGAAAACGTATCTGCTTTCAGAAAGACTGGGTAGAAATATTTCAGAATATCTTATTTACATCAAATCTAAAATCCCTCACAGAAAAACTTTATAGCAAGTCTGCGAGAAGACCTCCCTCTTGGAGGAAAGGAAAAATTTTAGTGCAACAGAAGAAAATACTCTTCAGAGCAGTAATTTGAGTTACATACCAGACTTGTTCTACTAACAAAACACACAGCTTCCTTCTTCAGACTAAAATAATCTTAATGTAGAAAAAGCTGTCAGCTTTTTAGGATCAACTGATTCTAAAAATACCCTTTGCACAACATATTCAGATCTCCCCTCTATTACAATAAATTATAGCTCTGGTCTTAATTTTATTCATAAGTTTCCATTTCAATTGTGCATTCTAGGAACATAATGTAATGTCAGAAAGTCGACTAACAACACTTTTGTTTGTTTGTTTTGTTGGGGGGGGGGGGTATTTATTTGTTTTTTAACAG
>Ga0065711_1030327_pt1 | contig 32843 bp, 16 predicted proteins | sample Hoacrofraction12_FD_59098 | JGI IMG/M metagenome (GOLD analysis project Ga0065711, IMG submission 59098) | Hoatzin crop microbial communities from Cojedes, Venezuela - Epithelial fraction 12 v2 (version 2) | ecosystem: Host-associated > Birds > Digestive system > Esophagus > Crop | place...
CCCAGCGTGACGTCACATGGTATGGAATACCAGGCTCTGTTTGGCCAGGTGGGGTCAGCCCCCACCCCCCGGCTGTGCCCCTTCCTGGATTCCAGTGAAAATTAACCCTGTTCTGGCCACACCCAGGACAATCTGGCACAGAACTTTAAATCCTGAAGATTTAAATATTCATTTCTCATATAAAATGACATTGAAATAAAATCCCAAACAGTCTATTTCTATTAAAAGTATTTTAATCTAGTTTTCTGACAGCAAGTTAGGGAGAAAGAATGCAAACTTCAATTAATTCAAATGCATCATTTTGAAAACATTTTTTGAATCAACACATTTTGTTTTCTATACTGCGGACTCGGTTAATCAGGCAAACTAAAATTGTGGCCTAATGAATCTTATACTGTATTTTTTCTGTTAACTGAATTTAAATGATAAGATGACTCAAATGCCAAAGATGAATTGTTCTTAGTTCTCTTAATTTGGTAAGATTTCATGTTTGCTTTTGGTATTTTAAAATTTATTTTTATTGGACACTGATAAAATAAAACTGGCTGCTCAAAGGAGTTTACTTGCAACCTTCCAATAGTTGGGTTTTGAAATTTTCTCTTGTTTTTTCACAGTTTTCATAGTTTTTACAGTCTATGAATTTGAGTTATAGTGCAATGTCAGATTTCATTTTTTAAGGACATTACAGAGATTAATAAAATGCTGGACAAGCTACAATTGATAAGGATTTCAAAAGCTTCACTGTAAAATTGAATGAAGTGGAGATAGAAATTGAAGACATGGAGATAACAATTGATGGACAGAGTCTGTTCCAACTGAGAATACCAAAGAAGACTGTAGAATGCTGTGAAATTGAATTGATCACCTGGAAAATAAGGTTAGAATAAGAAATATCAGGTGTGAGGTCTGGAGAAGCTGAGCTAATCTTTTCTGAGAGGATTATGAGGGCCAGAAAGTGGATATCTTTCAGCTTTTTTAATGTATGCCATACATTGCGTCTCATAGCTCTAGTGTCATCAGTTAGACAGCACACTGACATGGTATCCGTACAGTGTGCCTCTTTCAGCCTCCAGTAGACAAACTAAACATTAAGATGCATATAGGAAGCCGAAATTAGAAATGGTATAGTTTTAAGTAGTTCAAATTGGTGAAATTACAAATTAAGCAAGGCCTGTTTGCAGAACCAGAACTCAGGCAACAGAGCTCTAACAGAGCGTTTAATATCATTTTGTCAGGAAAAGCCCATACCTGACTCGAAGAAAGCCAGAATAAGAATAACTCCCTACCTTGCACTTTTCTATGCTGTGTAAAAGTTTAACTTGTTAAGGTTAACTTGCCAAGGCCTTAGGTTCACTTATTTGTGCTGCCTCCAGATGTGCAGAGCATATAGATAAGGAATTGCATATGGACTGTGAAAAATGGCTTTGATTCAATCCCTGAAAGGTTTATTTTCAATAATGTAGATTGTCATTGCCTTTCCTCTTAATTCTTAACCTCCGTTGCCACAGAGCTCATTTAGCTGAATTTATGTGATGAGATAAGTTAGCATTACACTTCTAATTATCATGTCTGATTAATCTTGCTTATTCTGGAAAGTCATGCAAGTTTCTTACTGGAGGGCATACTTTCAAGTTTTAATATTCATGTATAAGGCAGCTGACCTGAAGATTGAAAATAATTAATCTGGACTAAAGGTGTCTGTGGCAAATTAAAGACAGGTATGCTGGGTTGGTTTCAATATCCAGTGTTGACTGACGCAGGATGAAGATAGATGTGGAGTGAAGTCAGAGGGCAAAGTTGTTGCTACAGCTGTACCCATCAGTCTGACACCACCCAACAAGTTTTTAAACACTCTACTTTCAAATTTGTCTGAAATTATATAGCACTTTTTTGGGTCTATACCCACGATCACTTAGGCACCCCTGCAGATGTCATTTGTTCTGGCTGTGCACAGGATCTCCAGAAAAAAACCTGCTGAAACGAGGTCAATGCAGCATTTAACTAAATAAGATTCAGTAATATAGGCAGTGGAATTTCCTCTAGGTGATCACAATGATTTCCTCTGGCTATTCCAATCTAATCTATGTGCTAAAATAATCAATAATCTGTCAGCTTTACCTGGTGTTGATATTTCTAATTTTGCCATTTGGTGCTTCTTTGCATGAATTCTCATGAACACATGTGTTTGTATGAGAACAGAAAGAGAGTATCTTCCACTTCCATCTGTATTATTCTGTATGAAGTGACTGTGACTATGCAGGCTAATTTTAATTTTATTTTCACTGACAGGAGAAAAAAAAATCGAGAGAGAATACCAAAGTTGTCTACACTTCGAAAGCACTGGAGCGTTTTCCAGTGGAGGTCGCATTGCTAGTGGTATAAAAGATCACTATTACTAGGCTATTTATTCAACCTGATTTCTTCGTTTCATTTTAGTAACCTTATCCATTTGGACAACACTAACTTCTGAAATTCTAGTAGGCATACTCTGAGCCTGTATGTAGACTTTCCTGGCTGAAATTTACTCAGAAAATCCAAACAGCACTGGAATGGATGAGAAAGAAGGAACTAGGACAGAATTGCTCAGTAGCTATAAGTTTGTGCCCTTCTTATGAGTGCATTGCTCACTAGCAAGCCTACCTAAGCTAGCACAGGGGAGAAAAACTGACAAATAGCAATAAGAAGAAAAGCAAAACCACAGACTAATTGTGAAGAGGTTTTGGTGTGTTTTCTTCATTACCATGTTTGTGTGAAGAATGAGTTACCCGAGTATTGCTACGTGTCCTTGTTTTACTTTACATTGCTTCTGCTCTGTATATTTTGAGTGTCTTTCACGCCTTTTTGTGGGAATCTCTTGGAAAACAGAACAAAATTTCTTACCATTCCATTGGTATTTATTTTATTTTTCTGACAGGAATTGTTTAACAGTGCATATTACTCTGTTTAGTTTTGATTTGTTTCTTTTGTTGTTTGCTCCTGCAAATTAGACTTTTTGCACTCACATGGTTGACTTACAAAATTTCTTTGAGTTATAAAATACACCAGTACTGAAACAGGAAAACTTTTGAAATTCTTACGTCCCACAGAATGGTGTCTATGTTTTTTCTGCTCCTCGTTTTAAACTATCATTTTATACAGGCTTACTAAATTGTTTTAGTGATTGTTTTATCTGTAGTTGTTTTCTGTGGCTGCTAAAGATTGAAAATGTCTCCAGGCAATGATCTTATGGGCTAAGAAATTTGCATTGGCTGTGGCAGTAGATTTTCAAGATCCTCACTCACATAACTCCCTCTTCTTGCTACACAGGAATATAATTCCCTTTTCTGAGGGTACAGCTGTAGATCTCATGCATACAATACCACATCCAAAACAGAAGATGCTAATTGGGAAGAAAATTCTCACTAAAGATCCCTAAAACCTTGCTTCTTGTGCCCAGTGGGGAAGAACTGGCTACAGGGACATTGTACCTCCTTCCCATCTGTCCAGTATAGGAGTATCTAAGGCGGCTACTCCCTAAGACTTCCTGGAAAGAGAAGATACTTTGCTTCAGCAAACAGGAGAAATATCTTTGTTTGCAACAAATAGGACAGTAGAGAACAGCTCAAGAAATGCTTGTTAGCCTGGGTTCTTGAGTGCTACTTGAACTTGAGGATTTCACTGACATTTACATAAGCTAATAATGAAAACTCATCTAATATATGTGCAGTATTTTGTGACTATTTTATGCAGCAACAGAGCTGAACTAGATCTTACAATTTTAAATTGGAGTTAGAGATCTGTCATTTAAAAAAAATGAAGTAATTGTAACCTTGGTTGACAAATTTTGCACACCTAATTTTGGATGGGTTCTGAAGCAGAAATGCAGAGCCTTCAATGCCACTTATTCTCCTAAAATCATGAAACACTGGTATTTTCAAAATTCTTCCAGGCCAATTTGTAGACAGTGGCAATATGAATACCAGTTCAGACAGCCATCCCCTGGTCTCCTGCCTGAACTTCTAAACCTTTAGCAATTAAGCTGTTACTAGCTTAAACCAGTCATAGTAAATCAGTCCTGAAGGCTGATAGAATTTGAAGTCACCGTTTCAAGGGAAGAAGGGACGCTAGGAAAAGAAAATGGGTGTATCAAACTCACTGTACTTCACATATATTCTTAGCATTCAATATTACGTATTTTTCCCTCAATAGCCAAAGAGAAAGAGCTAATAAAATAGCAAAAAGTTGTAGAACGAAATTATAATGTGCTAGATTAGTTCATAACAGTCAATTTACCTTCAGATTTTTTTTGTAAGATGGCAACATTTTAGCAGAATGCTTTTAACTGAATGCTGGAATTCTGTGCTGTGAACTGTGAAACATTTGTTTTAAATATTTATTGTTCCATTGGGAGAAAAAAAGTTGATAAATGTGTTTTAGAAATTGTCAGTTCAAATAATCAGCTCTGCCTCTTTATCAAGGAATGCACTTTTGCAAAAGCAAAAAAATCTACTGTGTGGCTGCCAGGGCGCTGAATGTGGCACTTCTGTGGTGTGGGAGCCTGTAGTGGCACTCATGCACTGTCAGGCTTCTAGCCCCCTAATTCCTGTGATTTGCCACTGTGAGGAGCTTACCACAGCATCTTCTGAATGAGGAAGCACACGGTACTACAGGGTCACATTATACCCCTTGTTATACTTGTGTCAACACTTTCCTGAACTGAGAGGAAGACATTATTCAATCCATGATATGCCTTGCATCATGTCAGGGGTTATGCCAAATCCTTCATTCAAACTCAATTTTTAATGTAAGAGCCTTTGGCCATAGTGTTGACTTTTCAGAAAATTCAGATCACTAGTAGTGACCCTCTTAAGACTTCAGGGTTTGGGGTCTCCACTACGGCATCGGGGATGGCCCCCGCTCCCATCTCTGAGGGGGGCCATGGCCTGTGAGGAGACACTGTGTACGGGAGGAGATGCACTTTGAGGTTGCTGCTGTTGTGTAGGAAACCCTGGCTGCCCTAGTGTATCTCCTCTGCTCATACACTGGTCCTGTGGACTGGGAAGGAGTGTGATCAGGCGTCAGTATGCTCTGATGAACCTTGCTAATGTAATGGCCCTCTGGTAAGACAGTGCAGGCTGCTGCCTCTGAGGCTATGCCTCAGGCCAAACTTCTGTGGTTGCTTCTCAGTTGAAAAGCTGAGAGAAAACCACATTTATTACTCACCACCAGTCATACCTCACTGAGCTATTGGTCTCCTTCTTGTGCCAGTTATCCTGGGCATATTTTCCCCTCTCCTTACTGAAGCCAAAAGTTGTTCTTCTGTTTCAGATGTAATAATATTGTAAGACAAATTAATCATAAACATTAGCTACGCTTGATGTTTTCACTTTTATTTAGTGCATTTTTTGGTAGCAAAATATTTGTGACATCCCTGTTTTAATCTACTTGTGTCAGGATCTATAATGACCTATAGTTAAAAAGCATAAAGCAAAAGACCTATAGTTAAAAAGCATTGTCTAAGCCATTCCTTATGAAAATAATAACAATAAAAATCTCTGTGACTAAATGATGAAGTCTTTTGTGTATGTAATAAGTTCTTGGTTTGATAAGCAGCAAATGAATCTAATAAAACATAATGGAAATACATCTTATACCCCTGGACCTCTGTCAGTCAAAAGATGAGGAACTTTTGCAGACAATAAGTGCAGTGGCTAAAAGAAAAGATCGAAGCAAATCTATTAATAGATGGAATGGAGTTTATAAAATTCAGTAGCAGTGCATAACCCGGCCTAAAGGTTTATTGACTTCACGGGTTGTCTTTACCTCCCTTCCTCCACAAATGTTGCATTTTATTTTAAAGAATTATCATAAATAATGAATAATTCTCATGCTGAAAGACTTCCAATCTTTTTTTAGGTGTAAAACTGAAATATAAGAAATTCAGATAAAATCACATGGGCCAAGGTTCATTTCACCTAGCTTTAGGCACTGGCACAACAGACACAGACTCCAGAACATCCAGTATTACCTAAAGTGATTGGAGAAAGGAGGTTGTTTGCAGAAAGTGATCTAGACCTTAGATGGGGTGCGTGATTTTCAGATATATCTAGCTCTTTCCATAGACTTTATGAGAAAACTGAAGTCCTAATGTGCATACTTTGCTCAAGCGTTTGAAGTAAGGTAAAGCAATTACTCTGGTCTAACTTCATTTTGGACTGTGTGCCTGTATCTCTGTTCTTTCAGTAGTCATACCCTGATCCTTCTTAAAGTACGATTTCTTCATGGAATACAATGTATGTAGAATCATTCTCTGCATGCACAGGATTGACTTTAATATACAAGAACGTCAGAATTAAGCGAACAAAAAAGAGATATTCAGGGGACAAAGCGACTGGGGGGAAGGGGGGATTGACAGCATAATACTCTGTTTTACATCTTTCCCCCACTAGTAGCACACAAAATCTATGGTGTATGCATGCAGAGTTTGAAAAGAAATGTTGATGACACTGTGGCTTCATCTTCCTGAAAATATCTTCACTTCTTTTACCATGAGCATGCTTTTCTGAGTGAAGTGAGAAATCCACCTGCTCAGGCTTCCTGTCAATCAGTTGCCTGTATCAAGTCCTTCATCACAAGGTACAATAAATTTTTAGCAGTCCATTACATACTGTTGTACCCATGGATGAACTTTCCTCCCAATTCAGTTACATATTATCTTATATTTTCATGTAGTCCTAAGCTTTTGTTGTTGTTCTTGATGTTAAGGCAGAGTATCCTACAAAATTCAAACATTTGATGTCATTTCCCTAGCAGAGGGGTGCTGCAAGTTGAGAAAACATGAGAAGATGTGGGTTTTTAACTTAATGTCTTCTTTTGAGTAATAGGAGGATGTCAGATGTGAAGTAGAATCGACGTCTCCCTGTAAGTCTGCTAGGACTTTCTCAAAAAGTTGAGAGACAAGCCATTCCACACGCAAATCTCAAATCAGTGTAATTCATAGATGAAGTTAGCAGCTGCCACTGTTCAAGTGTCTGCTTTTCCATTCAAGCACTTTCTGATAAAAAAAATCATGTTCTATACACAATTGAAACAGAATTGCTCAACCAGCAGAACTCAACATATGATAAAAAGAAAAACCATACAGACAACAGGTTGTCTGGTCACTTCAGTATATCTAACGTCTGCAGTAATGCTATGCATTAAAAGTAACTTCCATTCTGAAAGTATTTATTTGCTTATTTTCTTCTTTTATGCAAATACACACTTTTTGCAATCTTTATAGCATTGTCTGTGTATTCACAGATTACTCTTGTCTTTAATCTCAACACCTCTGAAAAATATTTCTTTTATTTCTCTATTTGAGGTAGAATGCATGTACTCAGGTGGTGTTGCAAAAAGAGGTGTTTGTCAGTTGTGTCCATTTTAGGCACATATGTCTTTTTGGCATAAATCGTTATGTCATCATAGACTTTACTGTTACTGAAATTATCTACTTCACCTGGGGCTGTTGCTTTCATGCTTTTTTTTTTGTTTTTTTCAATGAGCTGTTTGATCAAGCTAAGAGTATCCATTGTAATTTCACTTTGTGTGTATATCTATATATAAGTAAAATAATCAAAATGTCACTAACATTGCAAAGCCAGAGCATTCAATCTTAAACATATGCTGGTTTATTAAAAAAACAAAAAAATTGCTTTATGGTCTTGGATTGTGATATTCATATTCAATGTCTTTTATTTACTTATTCTGGGCAGCAGAAGGTTCTGCCTTCGGTTACACCACTAATGAAGAATAAATGGATGTTAGAAGCTGGTCACAGAAAATGAGGTGAATTTAATGCACACAGTCAAGTAATTATTTTGGTGGAAAAAAACCACAAAAAATAATTTCACAATTCCTCTTGTTAAATCTATGAACATGGGATGTAAACCCCATTTCTCTGTCTCAAATCAACAGAGATTGCTTGAATTTTTTATATTGAGCTTCAGTGGCCTCAGTAACCCAGCAATCATGGGACTGTAGCCCATAATGGAGAAACTGAGAAACACTCTGGCAATATGAGTGATTTTTCATTAGCCCTGCTGGTGGCAGAGTAAAATGTACAAAAATCTCCTAGTTTGCAAGATTGTAACCAGGTGATCAACTTTTTACTCTGGTGGTTCAGAGCAAAGGACTTGTATGTCTCTTGTCAAATGATAAGAATTATATTCTTCTCCATCCCCGTTATGACAATCTAAACAAACCTTGGTAGCATACCAAGAGGGTAATCTGATATCAAAATAGAGACATTGAAAAACTCAGCTGGAAAACACAAAAGTACCTCTTCACAATGCCATAGTAAACATTTCCCCACTACCTGTAGAAAAGCTCAGTGAGTAAAGAACTGCTCCACTATGGCAGAGATGAAGCAATCACAGGCATCAGCTTAATGTGTTAGAAACATCAAAGGTTCTGATGGAGCCATGATTTTAAACTCACTGGATGTTTTTGGAGTTATTAACATCCTAAAGAAGATATAATAAAATTTATGTTGTATTAAATAGAGATAGGATTCTGAAAAATGATGCCTGGTGTGGTACCTGTATTGGTAAGATATATTAATATTGCCTTCGGGACACTGACAGCATACACCGCAGGGATGTGTTTAAGCCTGTGCCTAGGACACAACCTGGAACTCAGCCTAAGCTGTGTACTAACAGCAAGTCTAAAGACCATTCACTGAGAAATGAGTAAATTGTAGCTCTAGCAGGGATTAACACCTCCCTCGGCTAATGTGTTAATGAGACTCACACAAATCGCAGGGAAAAAAGGCTTATCCATTCACAAGTTTTCGCAAGTGAGAGCGACAAAGGGGTCAACAAACTCTACAGCACCAAGATGGAGGGTGAAGAGGTTCTTCTGGTTACTTTTGTAGAATTAGAAAAGGATCAGCATAACTTCCTGCAACAGCAGTCAGTAAAAATGATTGCTGTACAGTTGTCATGTTTGGCCTTGAGTTGAAGACTAACACAGCTTCTTTTGTGGAGCTCCTTGAGTACAATAGCTATCTTTGCCACTGGATTTATTACAATGTAGATCTGGAAAAAGCCAGAACAGTATTACGGAGAATTTGTGAGTTCACTCTGATAAAATGAAATGACTGTAAGGTGTAATATCACATGGAAAACCTCTTAAGAGAGGAGATTTAGCCTGGTTCTGCAGTTTTAAAACACAGGAGAAGATTCTAAAGCTGAATAAACCTTGTGAAGGACTCCATACGGCCTGATAAATGAAGTGCTATATGGGTTAAAGGTTAGTCCAATTTTTCCATAGGGACCTCTGCAGGAACTATTAGGTGAAGAAAAGTTCAGTGTGCTTCTGTCACCAAAAGCCAGTGTCTTGCATTCAGCTGGGATAGGGTTAATTCTCAGAAGAAGCCAGGAGGGTACACAGGTCAGACAGATGACCCAAACTGGCCAAAAAAACAGGGTATTTGATACCATGTGCTGTTGTGCTTAGTTTGGAGTTCAGGAGGTGGTCAGGGAGAGGCTGATCGCAGCTTGGGAATGCACTTGGCATGGGGCAGTGAGATACTTGTTCTGTGTATTCCCTTATTTCGTATCGTCTTGTTATCAGTATTATTGTCGCCATTGTTCACTTCCTTTGCCATTCTGTTAAACTGTCCTTATCCCGAGCCATGAGTTTTGCCTTTTTCTTCCGATTCTCCTCCCCCCCCCCACCGGGGGGAGGGGCAATAGAGAGGCAACGTGGTTCTTTGTTGCCGGCTGGGGCTACACCACCACAGCCGGGCATCCGCTTGGGGAGCTGGTACTGTGGGAAAAAAAGTGTCACAGGATGGATACACAATAAAGCAAAAATATGCAGAATTTGTCTCCTCATACATGCCTAAGAACTATCTTACATGACATTCAAAATAAAATCATGAGAGAACAATAACAACAAAAGCTGGGAAGAAAACTGGATTGAAGAAAAAAAATTTTGTGATAATGTGAAACTATCTTGATGGACTCTGTGGGTTTGTAAGTAGTTAAGCTTATCTCAGACTGATAAATTTCTCACTAGCCTCAAACTTTAGACAGCTTTTCTTACAGTAGCTTTCCTGATGCTGAACTTCCATATCACTGGAGCTTGCTTTAGTTTCAACTAAATAATAAAGGCTTCCTTGTTCATATTGGATCATATTTCTGGCAATGTTATAAGTTGCATAATACTTCTTAAAAATAATAGAAATAATTTTGTCATGAAAAGCATTACCCCATGGCATATAGATTGTTGCAGTTAGCTTTATCTGTAGAGTCTTTCCTCCCTGCAAACTAAGACTTTTTCATTTTCCTATAAAAATCTGAAATTTACCATTCTGCAAGAAAAGAGCTTGATCAAGAAGGCAGTTATAAACCACGGAAAATGTATTAAAACACAGAAAAAAGCTTTCTGAACAGCAGGATCGTTATGCTCTGAGTCTGTTACAAGTTCTTTCAACCTTTGAGTAATGAGATACTGTTTTAGCAGGACTACCACAGCACACAATAAGGAAAGTACAGAGGAAATCAGGGCTTTAGGCTGTCACAGAATGTGAGGGAGTTAGGGTTGAGTAAATTGAGAGTGCCAAAAAAACTTACTTGAGGGCTGGTATGAAATTACTTTACGAATGCTCTAGAGAGTAGTGGTGGTGCAGTCCTGCAGCAAGGAGAGACCAGGGTGATGACAGAAGAGTTCAGACCTTACAGAATGGATGTTCCACCAGGCACACATTAATAAGAAGAAAAAACCTGGGTATGGGAGACAATGGAAGACTTAAACTGATTGCAGAGTATAGAGGTACAACAGCTGTTTTTTTTTCCTCTTTGAAACCCTTACTCTTCAAGGAACGACTAGTTCATATGCGGACTGAGAAAACAGTGGAGACCAAAATGATCAGAAGCTCTGATGAGAGTCTTCTTGGAAATCTGTGGATTTTGAATATTGGGAGTGAATAAGGAAAGAAATAAAGAAAACTTTTTCTATAGATCTTCCACTATGGCTACAGGAAATAACTAATTAAGCAAATTGGCTAAGTGTATGCAAGGAAGGTACCTGCAAGTGAAGAAAAACTTTCATGTGGTAGGTTTTTATCTGATGACTCTGACAACTACAGCTTCAATTAAGAATGCTCACTTTCCTTGAGGAAGTAGCTATTCCTGCTTTTGCTAGGTGAATTTTGTGTGACATTTCTGTAAGAAATGACAAGCTTATTTTCCAAATGGGACAAGTAGGAAGAGGTTGGAACCACAAATGTTTTGAATGATTGGAATTAATAAGAATGCAGTAATTAAAAATCCTTCTTGCCTGAACAATAGATTCCATCACATAATAGGAAAACATCTTTTTCAAAGAGCAGAGAAGTATTCTTTAACCTTGTGAAGTTAAAGACACTTCACCTTATTTACCTCTAGCTGGCACTGCCAAGGAAAAAAGGCGGTGTAAGATATCTTTCCATTAACTTAATCCTCTGAATCTTTTCAAATGATTTTGAAATACATTTTTCCTTTTTCAGAATGCCCTGCTGGCTAAGAGGCACCAGAAGTCCCAAAATTCCCAGGGATGTCCCGCAGCTGATTACGTGGAGGTGAGGAAGTGTCTCATCTCTGCCCTCCCCAGAGATTCATGAGCTACTGGCACCCAACACTGCCCATGAGAGGTCCAGGGGCTGGCTTTTAGGCTCCAGCTCATTTGCCTACCCCTTGTACCTCTTTACTTAGGGTCTCTAATGCACTTAAATGGTCAGGCAAATCCCACAGCCCGGAAGCTGTCCAGAATGACAGTTGAAGGCCAAGTAGGATACTGAGAGCACCTTATATGGTATTATGTCTGCCATTGAGCAACCAATGTTCCTCGTTCAAGCCCACAGTGACCGGCACCTGTTAAAAAACATTTAATTAACATTTGAAGGGTTTGTACTGAGCTTCTCTAACAAGTTTAATGTATTCATTGTCATGAGGCTAGTGTCGTTCTTTGCCAATTTCGATGTAAGCAGTTAGTTTTTTGAGTTCTTCTAGCATAGTTCTTTTTGAAACTTTCTATCAGGGGAAAAGAAGGAAAGTACCTGCCAAAGAAAAATGGTCCTGCTTAGCTCTGCTATGAAGTCTTCATGTCTATGGCACCCACAGCAGTTCTGTTGTTTTGAGTCCTCATGTCGTAAGGAGATAAAGAGTAAAGGTCAATAGGAAACCTTTGCTACCAAGAACTTCAGAGGTTTACAGATGCTTTTCAAACAGATTTGCTGGTGAGACAAAGAAGGTGAAGTTTGTACCCTCCTCAGCACCGCTGGCAGCAGGATATACTCTTCCCTTTCCCCTCTTATTTCACCTCATTCCAGTTTCATGCAGCCCTGAACTTCCTAAACAGATGATCCACACTATATTTTTTCTCCTCACTCCCCTTTCTCAAGGAGAGTACCTAAAAATAAATTTGCTGAAGAAGAGCAAATACATCCTGAAAGGGGACTGGACAAAGAGAACAGACAGCATCAGTAGGGAAGAAGCTGCAGCACAAACAAACATGACTTCTAGCTCCATTAGCTTATGAAAGAGAAAAAATTCAAATACACTCTACAGGAAAGCTCTCATTTCCAGACTAGCAAATCAGCAACTGGGTATTGCAATTAAGTAAGAACATTTCCTTGACAAGAATCAACTATGAATCTTGAAAAAGGCTTTAAAATATTAAAAGTCAGGAAGCAGCTGTGGCTAGCAACAGTCATTTCCTTTTAGCTGCAGTTGTAGATTTGCTTACTACTTGGCATTCATACTCAGCTCGCTGCTCTGCTGTGCTGCAGTATTTTTTTTCTGCACTAGATGAAGAAATCTTTGCAATAAGAGGAATTCTGAGTGATTTGATTTTCTACAATGGGTTCACAAATCCTTTAAAGGTGTATGAATCTCCTTTCCCAGTTCTCATAGCATAAGCTAAAATGGCTGACTGAAACAAAATTGGATGGGAAATGATCTTGCAAAACCCACTCCCATGGCTGAAAAACATCCAGTAAGATGGACAATTCAAAGAACATGGTAACCGAAATAGCTTCCTAGTAATCTTCAATTTTGCTCTGCTTCATTGTTAACTGAGTCTGATCCACTGTCCATTGAGGTCATCTAACTTCAGGTCCTAAATTTAGAGTAATATCATGGAAATTAATTGATTTCACTAGAGATTTTCAGTGGAAAAAGGAAGAGCAAAATGTGGTCCTGTATATTTGGTGAATCACACTGCCAGATAGGTCAATGAATTGTAAATACAAAACTGTCATTTATGAGCATCCACTTCAACAAAATGCCAAATTAAATATTTTTTCTCTCAGCCGTAGCTGTCCTATTGTGTTTTTTGGGTATTTTTTTTGTTTCTCAGACACAGATACTGAGTCAAACAACCTGGAGTTCAGCGTTTGTGATGTTATGCCTTTGTACTCCCTTCTTATTCTCTGGCTGTTGAGTTTACTGGTGGCAATGTTGCTGAGCCAGGAATAAACATGTAATGCACCTGACATAAATGTCTAGCTCAGTAGAAGGGTGGAGATTTAGACATGATTGAGACTAGTTTATTTTTTATTCCACAGATAGAAACAAGCAGGACATCATTTGGACTCCAACATATTTTTATTTTATTAGCTTTTGCCCTGAGTAATATACTTTAAAGGAAAACCATTTCTGAAGATGATATTATAATGTTCCCAGTTGCATCTATAACTTGTATAGAGCAGTTACTTAAAAAACCTGCCTGGATATACATTATTGTCATTGTTTTAGAAGCTATATCATTGTGTATTCAGGGAATTAAATGTTTCAAGTATATACATTGCAGAGGTGCTGTGGTTAACAATGAGAAAGACAGGTTTTGTGATTTAAGAAAGCCTCTTAATGCAGGGAAGTCAAGCCAAGATCTCTTGAAGATTTTCACAGAAAGTACCAGTACTTACAAAGTATTTTAGCTTGCAAGGATGAGGGCCATATGACAGAGTGTCATATTTATATACATATACATACACTATGCATGTATGTATAAAGATGTATATATAATACATAAAAATATACATATACACACATATTGTGTATCCATATATCCATATACAAGATTATCTCAAGAATTATTTCTGGTTCCAACCATGACAAAGAGACTCTTAGAAAAGCAACATCCACCAAGCCCTTGTAGTAACAGAAGCAGCAGCTGTTTATTAAGGCTTGAATCTGATTTTGTACACAGGCTCAGGCTGTACTTCCTTTCTGGCATGCATTTTCATGCCAAATAATTAAAATGGTCTAGTAAGACATGTCAGATTCACAGTCTGAGGGCCAGATTCTGCTTATCCCTTCCACAGCTTGTCAGGAAGCTTCCCTTTCCCGCTTTATGTTTAGGCTCACCCAAACCTAGGCAGTGCTCAGAAAGAAGCAAGAGATGTTTTTGCCATCACTTCATGGGCAGGACAAGGAGAGGACTCAGTGAGGGCAGAAGGCAGGTCTCCCTTCCCACGGGCACCAGGACAGCAGCAGGGGCAGATGCAGCCGAAGCGTGAGCAAGCAGGGGTGGGGGCTGTTGGATTGCAGTGTTTGGCTGTGTGGGAGGGGACAGTGCAGGGAGCAGACACTAACCTTGGCAGGGTATGAGGAGGAAGGTTATCTTTCTGAATAAATGTTGGAGAGTAAATTGTGCCTTAAAACATCCTTGGGGTGCTCACGTGCAAGGAAGTAGAGGAACACAGTCAGAGCCCCTGTCAGTGCTCACCGCTGTATCCTAGTGTCTGGTGTCTTGTATGATGTGTGTGATATGATATGACCCAGCACTGGGTAAAGGTGAGCTGAACAAAGCAGACACAGTGCTTCCCTACTGAGGAAATACTCCTTTGTAGGAGTGTGTTATTTTTCTTCAAAGCTCTTTCAGCTTTTTCACACTTTCATTTTTTTATCCTTTTAGATGCTTTTACTTAGGTAACAGAAACTTAGATCTGGCATATTTTAGCAAAATGTGTCTTCAGGCTTCAAAAAGTTTTCTTTAGTATGTCAAAATAAATGTCAGTGGGTTCCCTAGGATTCATTCTTTTGCGTAGACTGAATTTTTTTTTTTGCCAACAAAATCAATTTCATTTTGCCAGTAACTTTAGAAGGCTGCTACTGAGACAGCATAAAGTGAATATTAGAGATTCACCAAGCAAAGATATGAATGCCCACATTTAAAACACAGACAACTTATAATCTGATAGTTAAAGTTTTCAGGGGGGGTGTGTGAGGGTTGACCCTGTTGCAGTCAATTTTTCACTCCTTGCCAGCCTTAATTTCACAAATATATTATCTTTTGAGACATGTTAGGACAGCAAAATAACTCAACCAGTTTACAAATGCAACGTCTCCCCAAGGCAATCGTCCAGAAAGAAATGGACAGAAGAAGCTTCTTAAAATGTAATCAGACCTTGGGCCATACACTCACCCATGGCAGAGCACTACTGAAAATACTTACTTGTAGGATACTTATTCAACAATAACAGACTTCATATGACAACCAGCCAGCAACAGATCAAAGGTGTGCAACAGCAGTACACAATATGCATTTTTAAAAAGGGAGCTAGAAGTCTTCACTGTTAACTTGCATTTCCTTTATCTTGAATGAATGAATTGTTTTAGAGAACAGAAATCAACAATAACATTTCTAGCCCATTTAGGGATGAGAATATTTTTCATTGTGTACTTCTGCTTCTTTTGCAGCCAGTACCTACTTCGCTTTTTGTCACGTCCATTTGTTCATACAAAAGTATTTGGTTTTAAGTTAACATTATCTTTATGAGGCAGAATTTTGGACTTCAATAGGACAGAATCATTAAGCTTCCACAGGTAACAGTTTTTAAAGCCATATTCAAAGTAAAACTAAAATACGTTCTCAGAGAATTCGTTTTGTTAAATCTTAAAATATATTTCTTAGTCTCTAAAAGACTCCTACATTAGGTTAAAAAAACTTTATTAAGTTCTAGAAAGCTCTTCTAGAGAGAATTTCAGTGTATAGATAGAAAGAACTTTCTAGAGCTGATGAAAAGCATAAGGGGGAGCTAGGAAAATCAATTCTTATTAAACACCGTAATTTTTAAGAAATATTAGTATTCACTTACAGTAGGCTGTGGTTCAGGAGTCCATTCTAAACCAGCTATGGTATAGTTTGATGGAATGCTATTATAACCCTAAAGCAATAAAATGCTATTACAAGACAGCTTTTAATTTTAAAACTAATTTTAGAGCTTTTTATTTATGAATTTTATGACCAACATAAGGGCAAGGTTTACATATGTCTCAAGGTTACTTTTAATTGTAGATTTGCTCTTTTGCATATGCAATAATTTGTGTCTGTAAAAAACTGGCATGTATAATTCCTTAGTGATGTTCCTTTGTCAATCCTTTATAAGCAGTAAGTTGTCCATCCCCAGCACGACCTTTGTCAGGAGTCAGCAGTCTCATGCCAGCAGCCAAATAATATTTAGTTCACTAAGAATATCAAACCAAGATTATTGTGCATCTCCCCATTTAGGAAGAGCTTTTAAAACGAGCTTGTATGACACATAATAAATGGCTTAAGCAGACAGCTGTGAGAAGAGGAGGAGCTGGTTAGAGAGGAGCGAGGATTAAGTCAGTATTTAAAAAACACCAACTTTGAAGCATGATTGTTTTAAAGTATGTATTGCTCGAATGATTGGATATTCCAAAACTCCAAACAGCAGTTGTACTACTTTCCTCCCCTTCCCCCATGCCATTCTTTAATTCTCCACTCTCATAGCAAATGAATGCTTCCTGCCAAGATCAAATGGTGAAATCACATGTAAGTTTCTTGAGTGATTTAGACAGCAATGTGACATTAGCATAGTGGCTCAGCAAACTCCTCAAAAAGCAATATGGAGAAAGGGAACCCTCTTTTCCAGGAAACTGTATTGCAGCATTTATCAACTTTAAGAATTTACATGACTGACCTGTTGTGCAGCAAGACCAAGCCTGAATATCTGACACTGATGTGACAGTTTCTATAAAAGAACAGCAACACTTACAGAGTGTAAAATCCCAGTATGCAGCAGTGGATTTAAATGAGGATGCAGCAACTGGAAAGAAGGTAATACTCCGATATTTGCTGTGCAATGAGACTGTATAGCATTCATTCAGTACACACTGCTACGCTTTAGTACCAAATCTTACAAATTCTGTGACTCATATACAGCAGATGCAAAAGACTATGGACATATTTCTACAGCTGAAATATTGTATGTTAGGTACATTTCAGTATGCTTCAATCCCAGCTTCAGGCTTCTTAGATTCAGGAGTGACAAATCGCATATCAATTTCAAAATACATGTAATCCGCCTACCCTGTTTTCTTCAGAAGAATTACACTGGAGTGACAGGTATCTCATATGAGTACACCATGACTGAAACTGCAGTAAACAGCACACACATCAGCACCTACAACTTCTTGACATAAACTATTAATACTTTTTTTTTTCCTTTTCTTAATAATTTAAACCAAAAATAGGCATTGTCCCAAACTGGTGTCATCCACAGATGGACCTTCTATCTGAAACTTTTAAATAACATTTGTGTAGTCATTTCCAATTGTAAGTTAAAGGATAGTACCATGTTTTTGTCACAAATTATTTTGCTCACAAATTATTGTAACCACTTAAAGAGATGCCCAAAAAGATTTGAAATTTTGGCTGGAAACTGTGAGAAGAATAATAGTCTTCTGCTAATTCTGCCATTAAAAAAACCAAACAAAATAAAATTTAGCCTAACTGTAAACCTCTGGGAAGCATAACTTACACTTGCTTAAAAGTATTTTTTTGTGCGTGACAGGACCACACACCACAAAATACCACATGTGCTCTGTCCTCTCATAATACTTATGTGTTAATTAAAACAAGCTTACTTCATTTCACAAAAACAAGGACTAACTTATTTTCCAGTGATTTCTCCTTCTTTGAGTTGTTTGCTACTGTGATGTCCTACACGAGATATTTCTTCTAGCTAGGGCCTATCCCAAAAAGGGAAAGTTAAACCCCTATGGCTTCTAGTCACTGTTAATTTGACCAGTAAAGCTCTGTGCTAGAGATCTGAAAGAATCAATCCTTATTATCCTTATTATCGATAAAAAATTTAAAACATTTATGTTTTATTACTTTTCTGAGTGGTTAATTTAAAAATAAAAAATAAATCCTTTTCAAGAGCAATAAGGTGGCACAGTCAAGAGTATTTTTTCGCAAATCTTTTGTTTCGTGTATGAGGACATGTAAAGGCAATGCAGAAAATAAGAGTAGGGAAACCATGGTCTTTTAGTTAAGATACCCAAACACTGCCCTGAAGAACTCGACTCTGTGTCTGTCCCTCAGAACACACCAAAAGATACCGGACTTCTTTGAAATGCGATTACTCAATTCAAAAGCAGCATCACAATTTAAAGTCACCGAAGGGTGGAATTACAGCTGCAGAGGGAATCTTAATGCATGTCTGTATTGCTGATCATCTACTTGGCACAGTTGTAATGAAAATTCCCTAAGATAGACACAGTATTTCGTGTCAAAGGTTGTTTTTCTGCTGACGTGACCACATACTGCTTATATGACACTTAAACTTAAGTAGGTAGAAGTAAAAGAGGCATCTGTAGGAGGCAAGTCATGGGGTCCTGATTGGATGAGTTACCTAAGTAGATGCTACTTTATTGGCAACAGTTGAAGCCTAGACAAACATTTTTAGCTGAGGATAGAATTCAGTTTTCAGATCAAGTCATTTAAGTTTAGATGTCTCCTTGTCTATGAGGTGTCTAGTCTCTTGTCGAAGTTAATGAAGTTTCAGCTAACACGGGCAATGGACCATAGAGAACAACTCAGCTCCTCCTAAAGCAGAGGCCCAGCACTTACGTAAATACTAGCGCCATCTGAGATGCCCTAAGACTTCATACGCAACTCCATCTCATGCAAGGTGTGGTTTTCTAGAAGTCCTGAGGTATACCTGCCAGATTTTGGTATTGTTATAATCTTTCATACTGTCGGGTGCTTCAAACAGTATCTCAAAATCCTGCTCTTAATGTCTGCTTCTTACAGTGCTTCCCATGAAATATCTGCTAAAGTGTAGCAAATTCTGGACTTTCAGCTATAAATTTATTTTCACTTCGTATAGTTTGAATGAACATCAGTCTTTCATTAAAGACAAAAATAATGCATTTTAAATTTCCTTTATCAAGGTATATTCTCACAAGAAATTGGAAAATATTAACTTCTCTATCTAAAATAGGATAATATACTGTTCTAACAAGAATGGTAGACTTAGAAAATACCAAAAGAAATGATACAAACAAGAAAGGAAGAAATATTCTCACAAGATGTCATTTATTCCATGGCTTAGGGTGATTTAGATGTTGAAGAGCATAATAGACTAAAGCAAATGACCTGATGGTTTAATTCCTTACTTATGTTTAATACAATAAAAATCTCTGAAAATAATTTATTTTAAATAAATGAAATGGAAGGATATAAATTAACTTCCATACTTTAAATGATTAAAAGATTTAAAATATTTTTAAGGTATTCCTATCATTACTACACAATAGAGCCCTTTTTACATGGAACAAACTAATAATTCTCTTGTGATATGAAAGACAAAGAGGCTTTAAATGTGATGGAGACAAGATGACTGTATAGCACAAATGAGTGTAAGTTGTACAGTTTTTACCCTTTTGATGCCAGCTCAGTTCCTGCACAAACACCTCTGTGTACGGGGAAGTCCTGCTGAAACCAGAGGAATTCTTTGCACAGAAGTTACTCAGTCTGGGATCTCAACTATTCCTTTATTGAGAATTAAAATCATTATGACTGCAAAGTGAGTTCTCAGTTAATGGTTAACACTGTTTACTTATTTATTCATCCCAATAATTTTAGAGGCCCTAGATATATGTCCTGTTGCTTTAGGCACTTACATGTTGAGAAACAGACCCAGTTGCCAGACTTCACAGTGAGACACAAAAGGTGAGAAGGTAAATACTTGCTGAAGTGCTTTAGTCAGAGACTTCCGTAGGATGATGACATAGTTGAGAAGTTTGAGTAATTTATTTGCTGAAGGGTCACATCACAAGAGTTGCAGTGGTGCAGTTGATTTTTACTGAGGCCTGTAGTGGCAGAACAAGAGGCAATGGTTTTAACCTGAAAGAGTGTAGATTGAAATTGGATGTAAGGAAGAAATTTTTTACAATGAGGGTGGTGAGACCCTGGAACATGTGGCCAGAGAAGTTGTGGATGCCCCATCATTGGAAGTGTTCAGGGTCAGGCTGGATGGGGCTCTGAGCAATCTGGTCTAGCTGAAGATGTTCCTGCTCATTTCAGGGATTTGGACTAGATGAACTTTACAGGTCCTTTCCAACCCAAACCTTTCTATGATTCTATGAGAACAAATCACAAATTTTGTGACTCACTTCTTTTGGTAGGACTTGATTTTAAAATATAGTTCTCATACTAATTTCAGCATTTAACCTCTGTTTAGCCTGAATGACTATCAACAGTCAGTGCTGGACATAGGAAAAAAAATTTAAATCAATGGTAGAAACACTCATGGGTAGATGAGTCATCATTTTCACCTTGGAATATGTTTTTCATTTATACAAATGCAGGAAAACTGTTGTGAGTATAATACAAAAAAGATTTAGAAACTGTCTGTCTCCAAGCCAATAACTGATTCAGACTCTTGGTTTCTTGCAGATGTATTAAACCTGCCTACCTTTCAATATCTACAGTGCTGATGTCTACTTTTGAGCTGTCATCAAGACTCCACGGGTAGTCAATGAAAAGAAGTCAGCACTTTAAGGGCATGAGTCATCACTGTATTTTAGACATCGTTAGGATGAGATGCAATGCTCCTTATGTTTAATCATGTAAATCTTAATACATTACTGAAGAGGGCTAAGAGACTAATTAGAAGTTAATGGCAGTCACTACACAATGAAAGTAAAAAATGCCAATATTTCAGTGGTTGTTGTAATAATGTAGTCACGTGTTTAATAGGGAAGCAGAAAATCAGAAAGAGATAAAAAAAACCACAGTAAGATTAAAAGTGTAGAAAAAGCACTTTATGGTGAGAGTCTAGGGAACCTAAATGTACACTTTTTTCCAGGAGTAAGTTAGAAAATGGACTAGTCCACAAAAGAGAAATAAAGAAAATTGTAATAGCTGGTCATCAGGAATGTTACTATACAGAAAATCAGATCTTCTGTCTAGAGCTGAGGTCAATTCAGCTCAAGTTCAGCCTGGATTTTAAGGTAATTTAATTTTGAGGGTAATTAATAAAATGGCTGGAACAACTAAGAATACAAAATATGTCTTTTTAACGTATACCTGTATTTTGATGGAATGAATCCGAAAACCTCAAACTTCTTAGTAAAGAAAAATTCAGGAAGTTGGAATGTTTTTATTTCACTTTGATATAGTACAATATAAAATCAGAATTACTAATGAAGCCATTTCAAAACATGAAGACTTTATATGTGTTTATATGTCTCTTAACTGAAGCAAAACCAAATCACTCTACAGTGTTTTATGAAGCACTTTGATTTCATCAGAGAGCACTTTGTTTGGGGGAATGCTTCTGTCAAAATGTTTTGCAAATCAGGTTTAGCAATTGACCACAGGAACAGCTTACTAATGATACAATTGATTTTTTGTCACTTCAGTTCTTTAAATCTGTTCTGGATGTGTTTCTGAAATATCTGTCATAGTATATTCAAAAGTTATGGATTTGGTGTAGGGATGATTAGGTGAAACTGCATCATATGAGTTATTCAAAAGGTCAGACTAGATAATCATAACTGTTCTCTGTGACCTCACAAGCTATTCATCTTATGCATTAGGCCTTCTGCATTTGATTTTAAATATGCTTGGTTCGCTTAGACAGCAATGGAGATTATTAAATATATGGCTAGTATTTAAAATTCCATTCTTTGTGCTATTACTGTTGCTGATCATTTCAGGCAGTGTTACCTCATCTGAAATTTCCCCAGAGAGGCTAGTCTAGAAGTAAAGGGTTGGGAAAGGGGAAATACATAACAAGAATGAAGATTTTTGTAAATTTGTGATCAACAATGAAAGCCTACCTGGTAGTGTTAGGGATTTCTATGCAACTTCAACTCAGGAATGGGGATTTCCACTGATTAATCTTTCTCTTACCTGCCCCTTGTCTGTCATTGGTAAATGGCATCAAATGCAGTAGTTGTTAGGGGAGAGGAACCAAACTAGCCTTGGGATGTAAAGTCGTCCTTTAAGCTACAATTAAAACTTTAGCTTGCCTATGGATCAGATGTACCCCACCTGAACAAAGACCTCATTTTCTCCTACATACCACTCACTATCACTGGCGCTCAGTCAACAGCAATTCAAATAAAGGACTGTCGAACAGGGAAAATCGATTCAGAGTCTAACTTGAGCAAGCAAGGGGAAATAAGCATGGATGTGAGCTGCAGGCTAATTTGCCCCATTATCTTCCCTTGCATACTTCTCATTATTCACCTTTTGTGTATTTACCCTGAATCCCCTTTCAAAAAGCAGCCTCTGCAGCCTTGATTTCAATTTACTGTTCCTAACATTTGGTTAAAATTCTCCATGTTGTACTATTATTGCACTCAAGTTTTTCCCCCACATGCTGCTCATCAACCCAATTTATTGAGTTTAACTCATAGAGTTACTAAGGAGATGCTTATCAAGCAGAATAAACACCTCTGTGCTTGCCAACTGGTACTGTGTAAATTGGCTTTGCTTCAGTGTCCAGCCATATTTTAACAAACCCTTGATGGTGCCTCAGAATGCTTTGCTTTGTGTCTGGATTTGCCAGCAGAGTACATTTCTAGTGGCACAAAAGAGGTTTGTGTTTTCAAGCCCTTTTTTTTAAGCCTAATTTCAGTACTTGAATTTTTTCATGCTTTATGCCTGGCCCACCTCATTGTAGTTTCTAGCAAAACATTTTGCACAACTTCTAATTACTGCACTATCCAACATCATTAAGTATGTTCACTGATGCACATATGTAAATGTATTTTGTCACAACGACTCTTACCAAATTGACCTGGCAATCAAGTGTTGCATTGGAGCCGAGCAATTCTCAGTTACTGAAGTATACAGGTGACTTAGCTAACCTTTTCTCTAGTATGTTGATGGATTATTGCTGTGAAGTTTCAGTAGAAGTATTGAATATATTGATTGTATTGATACTGTTCCCAGTGGCTTTGTTATCAAACTTGTAAACACTGAGTTCTAAAAGCACAAATGAGTTATTCCAACTAGCAGTGCACAGTGCACTCTGCCATAGTCTGTATGTACTTTGGGGGATGCAGGGAATTTTTTCTGTATAGCTCAGGATCCAAGCTCTGCAATGCAGCAAGAAATCATATCATAGTATTGGGGGTCATCTAATGCTGCTCACTTTCTCATTCCAATACTTTCATGTTCCATTAAAACACAGTCACTGGATTCTTCACAAATCAGAGCACAGAAAGTTCACTGGCACCATGGGGCTGCAACAAGCACTTTCCTCTCTCCCTTTTTCTTTCGTCCTTGTAACACAGCTGTTTATACAGAAGGGAGACAATGTAGAGTTTGTTAACAGCTGGCAGTTAGTAGTAATTTATTATGGAATGGGTCTTGAAATGGCCCAGTCTCCTTGACGATGAAAAACCAAAAGGCTATGTTGCTTTCAAAATCTTGTTTTGGGACTAGAAGTGAAGTTTGAGGCTGTGCCAATTCCAGACTCATGAAAGCTGCATGCAGAGAAGGGGACCAATTCCTCAGCTCCTGCTTAAAGCAAAATGAGCTTTGCAAGACCAGATTTGTTTCCACCTATTAACATCAGTATGTTGTGCTCCACCAGCACCCATCAAAATAACAGTCTTACTGGCACTTGGCACATCTGTTTTCCTGTGTTTTGAAACAATGGAATTAACTTGACTTCCCCTGTTGCTATGGGCATCCACTCTTTTCATTCCATCTACTTTTTGTTCTTTTGATCAAGAGATACAGGAGGAAAGCTACTCCTCATGATAAATGATGGCACCTAGCAGGTTAATGGACAACAGCTTAAATATTCCAGGAAGAAAAGATGAAAAAGGTTTTTTAGAAATGTCCCAGAGCAAAGATTCAGGCAGATAAGGGGTATAAGGGTGGCAGAAAATAGGGGTAAAACTATTCAAGCACAGATGCATTCACACAGAGTGAGAACGTTAGTTTACTGAGAAATAACCCCTCCAAACCGACTTGATGGATGGATAAGATTCTGCCTGTCTTTTACTGCAAAAGCTCTTTGGCAATGTTTTTTTCTCCTGAAACAATCTTCTAGCGTTATGGGGGAGATGCCGGTGGTGTAAAATTAGCAAGGTGCTTTGCCAGCACCTCAGAGAACTCTCTGCCATGTTCTCACCTTCCCAGCTGTGGGAGAGCACTCTTAACCCGGTGACTGGAGCCAGGGGACCACACTTCTCCCTCAGTCACAGCGCAGGCAGCATGAAGACGGCAGCTCCACGCTGTTGGTGCAAATGGTAGGGGACAGACCCATTTTCTGCCGGAATAAAGGACTACACAGAGAGAAGCAGCTGAGCAGGTCTCATAGGAAACTGCTGTTGGTTGCGGAGATGATAGGAGGAGTACACTGGAGCAACTGAAATTGCAAGATAATAAGGATCAGGGTTCACACAGAGGTAATTCAGGTTATCCACTGCATTTTAATAGGACAGTTTTTGAGCATATAAGATTACTGTATATTGTATAAAAATATAATGAGGAGGGGCAAACATGTGCAGTGTCTTTAAAAATGTATTCTTTACCTTGGGACTTGAAAGCATCATTTAAACAGTGATAAAGAGTAAAAAGAAGACAGATATTAATCACTATATCTTTAAAGATGTTTAAGGAACAATTTGATCCTTATTTCTGTGTTTTGCCTAGTAACTTATTAATGCAAAATGCAGGTTTCTAAAGGTAGAGATAACTTTACTGAATCAGACCCCTAGTCCTTCTGCATCCCCCCACTCTATACAGCAGAAATAACATGTTATGGCCTCAGACAGGTCTCAGGCTGTCTCAGATGTGTAATCTTATTATTCACTCTGGTAGCTAAGAGCTTCCAGTGAGGAATAAACTTATGAGGAAGGCCAAGGGAGTCTTCTGTCATTCATGAGAAAGTCACAGCCCACACAGCACCCAACACAAAGACCTCACCTCATCACTCAATAAACTTGAAGTCACTCTCTGTAGGGGCTGCCGGAGCTGCATCTGCCCATGCCACCAGCTCAGTAAGTATTCTTTGCTTTGAGATTCCCAGATACCAACATGAACAGCAAGTTCTGTCTTAGCCCTGTGACTTCTTCATACATCACGTATTTCAAAGCCTCTTGAAAACATTTTGTTTAACTGTGATTTTTAAATGTGTATTTGTGCCCCTGGCTTGTCTCAAGACATTCATCCACCTTTTCTTCTGCTCTCTGTTCTTGTTTACCACAGTCCCTTTGCTCCTATATACCACTACTGTACCTAATCCTTCTCTCCTGTGTGTTTAACATTTAAACTGATCTCCTCCAGACTGCACAACTCTCCACATCTCCTCTGGCTACTAAGTACTAAATAATTTACCAGTCAATCAATCAACCATTCATTTTTATTATGCTGGTAAGTAAGTGTGTTGCTTTATCTAGATCTCTAAATACTTATTTGCCCTCCAACACAGTGCAATAAAAAATGGTAAATTGTACTCAAACAGTTCAAAGTAGCTGTTGCCAAAGTACAAACCTGCTCTTGTCAAAGTCAGCAGGAGTTTCACTGATGAAAAAGGAGCAGAGGTGGGAGCTCTGTGATGTTAACGTCCAGGAACAGCAGTGGGATGTTGCAGTTGTGTTCTCCACTGTCTAATGCAGGACCATACCCTTTGCTGGATAACGTAAATGATGGACAGGCTAATATTTCTTTAGTCCACCAAATATATCCACACTTGGCTTTTTGTCCTTTGTCATACCATGACTTCTTTAAGTTGCTTTTCATGTATCCTCAAATTTTATTCCCCAAATCACTTGTCACCTTTCGAAAAGATAGTTTAAGATCTTGTTCTGTTTTCAGAGGTGCTGGTTTTACCTGTGTGCTTATCAGTAGTGAATTCAGTGATGCCGACTTTGCACTGAGGTGAACGCAGAGATACTCGGGCCTGGAAGCCGTGAAATGTCTGCCAAAGTATCAGCTCATAAAGGTAATTTATTATAATATCATACAGAATAAATCATGGCTGACATGTCTGCTGGAGTTATTTTTAAAGGAAATAATTCATAAAGCTGAGAGGTGTGAAACAGTGAACAATCTACTTTGACTGGGAAAAAAAAGCACTGTATCTCAGAGAAGACTGAAACAAAGGGTTAGCAACAAGCTCAGAGAGCATCATTCTGGTCAGGATAAAGATCTGTCTGAAGGACTTTGTGCTGGTGATATCATTGCTGTGGGAGGCAACAGCTCAGGGAGATGATAAATGGAGAAGTATACAGCTTTACTTTTCTCTCCACTTACAAATGACTTAATCACGCTGACAGGATCTCCACTAACTTCCACGCTATATAGAGTACCTCACACTGGAGCCATGCAGGTGTCACTCTAATAAGTCAGTTTTTCCCGTCCTCTTTATTCTTGTGTGTCATTGGTATAGATGGCTATAAAGGGCGTCTGGCAATTTAGGATTATAGTGTTAAATAAAAAAAAAGAAACACAAAGAAAAAGACTTATTTTGAAAGTGAGATAAGTTTCAGGCCTCAAGGCCAAAGCAGCAGGTAGGGCTTGGTGCTCTCTGTAAATACAGCAGGGAGATGTGTTGGGTTGGAAGAGCAATTAGAATTCAGATGGCAAAAGACTAGCTTCAGCTATCATTCAAATCAGCATGAACAGCACCTAAATAGTTGAGGGTGGAAACAGATCACTGGGACAGAATGTCTTCTCACTCCGGTTGCTGTAGATCAAGAATAAGCTCAGGTTATATTTTGTAAAAAATAGGTAAGGGAAGAAATAAGCTCAGTGAGGCCCTGTCTGGGTGTTACTTGAGTGTCAGAGAGATCAAAGACAAACTGGAGCAGAATGCTTCTTGTGTGACAGGAGGAAGAAAAGCAATGAACGGAAATTACTTTATTTCTCAGCAAAGGGCATTAGGCCTTGTTCTGGCTTATATGAGTCTCTAGGGAAACAAGCCCAGACTCAGACACGCTACTGTGCCTAGCCAGGGCCAACTTAGTGTCACAGGGACTCTGCAAAAGCAGAAGAGGGCACTGAGAAATATGCAAAAATGATGAGAGGACTCAAAGGGATGAATAACAAACGGAAGCTGGAACAACTGTCACTGTGAGATATTCATGCACTGTGTCATGGCTTAATGTCAGAAAGTAATAAGGACAAAAATACAAAATACCAATTAAACACTACAAATGAGCTAAACAGTTCAGCGAATGGTTTTAAAAGCTCTTACACTAGTAGTAAAAATACCTTAACAGATGCACAAATGCACCTTGGGATGAATGCATTATGCATTATTAATTCAGGGCTGCCATTATAAGCCTCATAATCACTCTTTCACTTGCTCATGTGTTGTACATCTGTGACTTGTTGGCAAGATGTTGCAATGACAGGAACTCGCAATTTTAGCTAACCTTTTCTCTTTGGAGAGCTTGGCTGCTGTTTTTGCTCTTTGCACGCTTCTGAACCTCTGCAATGCAACCTTTTCAATAGCATATGCTGCAAATGCACTGCCAGTGCTCTTTTCAAAAACTATTGTATCTCAGTATCTATAAACAGAAAAATGAGACCACAACTGACAAAACAAGTCAGCTCTATGACCTCATTTCATACAGCATGAAAAAACAGCACTGTATTTACACTAGTGGCATAAATATCAGAATCTGATGAACTACAGAACATAAAAAAACTTTTAGCAGTTCTGAGGAGGTTCGTCTGCTTTTACTGTTCTCCTGGTTGTCCAGGGTAGAAACCAGCACCTCCCTCTGACAACATCTCTAATCCTTTCCAGTGAGGAGAAAACACACTAGAAGCAATAGGTAAAATATGTAGGATGAGCCTTCACTTTCCAGTGAAAGTTGACTTTTGAGGTGTAAACAGAAGGGAGTAAAGGCACACAGGCATGAAACATATGTTTGCAGACATGTCATCATGAATCCTGCACCTGCAGCCCAAAGTATTGCTAACAACCCCCAGGCAAATGCTATGACAGCAGGAGGAAAAAAGGCTATAGAGGATAAGATGACTTATCTGTCCACAATCCACTGTGAGAGGTACCTTTTCCCTCTCAAGCACTTGGAAATTTGATGATTTTGGAAGTAACTCCTCACACCCAGCATTGTCAATGTCATAGAGCCACACACAAACATTTTAAACACTGTAGGGACCTCTCGCCCGAATACAGCTTGGACACAACAATGAAGCACTTTTTATTGATCCATTATACTTTTTGCCCATCTAGCTAAAGAAGAAATGAAAAATACTTTTTTTCTGATAGTCTTTCTATGTTACATCTGATGCCTAAATAATCCATCATTACCTGGATTTAGGGATAAGTAAAACTTGTAGAAATCTGTCACAGTGGATAACATAATATATTTATATGTGGGTCAGAAGGAAGACTAGGCTGATCACATAATTAAACAAATCTCAAAAGGCAAACACTGCTCAAAAGGCAAACACTGTTCAAATATAAAATTATTAATATGGACAACTACACATCTCCTCGCAGAATCTTTTGGACAAAATTAGAGAGTTTATAGAGAGGGCAGCAAAATTTTCCTGTTAAATTGATTAATTTCAGTCCTATGTGAACTGTCAGTGTCTTGGCATGCTTGGTACAGTTAACTCAGAAGGTGGGATTCATTTCATGTAACGTCTAATGTCAGCTGTAAGCTGGTCATTCTAGGTGCTCTTTATAGTCAACGGAAAGACAAAAGCAAGTTTAGGACATGACTAATGAGATGTTTTTAAGGCATCTACTTTCAGAGAAGATGAACAGAACAATAGTGTTTCTATTATCTACAAAACGGACCCAGGCAAGAAACCCAGAGTTAATCACCTCCTACAGGAACAGGCTGGCCTTTAATTTGCTGTCCTTCCTGCCTTACATCAGACAAGAGCATCTCATAAAGTTCCAAAGCACAACCATTTCTGAGTAACAGCATCCATAAAAAAACAATTTAATAATAATAATAGATGGATCTCAAAATGTTTTTAGAGCAGGCAAATTACAACGTTTTTGCTGAGAGAAGAAGAGCGACAACTTCTAACCATGGTGATCATGCAGAAAGTCAGTGCCAGAGGCAGAAACAGAAGCCAAGTCTCCTGCCTTCCTACATGCTCTTTCAGCTCACCATACCAGCCCTTAATATCTGTATTCTCCTTAAGAGTCTTAACTTTATAGCTCTAGTTAATCTTTCTGAACTTTCCTGAATGTCTCCATAGACAGTCTCCGAGAGAACATTACCCATCTTTCCTGCTAGTGTTTAGAGCTGTGAATACAACTGTGTCACCTCTTCTTTTCATCTTGGAAGGCATCTCCATTTCCCACAGGTCTGATTTTGAGGCCATTTTGTGAGTTCTCCCACCTACTCCTATCTGCAGCAGAAGCTCAGCTAGAGTGTGCCAAGAACATAGACATCTACAGGGCTGGTTGCATCATCAGTCTCTGTGGTCCTCTTTTGAAATACAAAACCGGACACCAGAGAGCATCTGGAATAGGGAAGCCATTAAGAAGAAAAAAAGTAAGTAAAAAAGACTGAATGATGAAGCTCTCACTGGACAAGACTTAGGATTGAAAGTTTCAACAAACTTTCAAAGGTACATCGAGGTTGCTGACTTGTAAATTTGTATTCACAAACATGTGATTTAGGTAAAAAACCCCTGCAGAAACAGAATGCATTATTTTATCTGAAATTTATAGAGTGTTGTGATTATATGAGGATTTCTGAGTCAGAAGCCATGACACAGATCTGAAGCAATTCTCTGAGATGTACAGCTTCATAAGCTGTGCCAAAGATATTCTGGGGATTTACAGTGTACACCAATTTTAATGCAGTGAAACAAATTCTGTTCTGCTACATAGATACGTAAACTCCACTAAATTCAGCAGTGCTCCAACAAAGGTGTGCTGAAGACACACATATAGAGCAAATGTTATTTAAATTCCACCCCCCAAAGCCCCTTACTGATCAAAGAGGGTGGAGTCGGTAGTCTAAAGACGGGCAGCTAGTGTCAGCCTCAGCACTGGAGGCTGGTAGGGGTTGCAGCAGGACAATGAATCCACTGCAGAGTCCTGCCCTCCTGGGGCAGCAGCTGGAGGTTTGCAGGCATCTCACCTGGCACTCAGGATCCGTTGCTTGGACAACTGCGTCCCCTGTGACAGGCACTCTACTGATTTCAGTGGGTGTTGTTTAACATCTGTCACATCTATAGAGCCTGCATGCAAAATAGGCAGTGAGATCACAAGCATCAGAAGAAGAGAGGTTGAGTGGACTTTTTTTAAATAGACAATGGAGGTGGAGGACAGGACATGTGCTTGTCAGGAAAAGGGGTTATTCACCGATTTCTAAAGAGAGGAAAAGGTTTTGGCCAGTATCACTTCGGTTTACAAGACCAAGTCAAAACCAAACAGGTTCCCAATCTTTACTGCTGCAGAACATCGATAATAATTTTCTGATGCAAGTGGTGGAGGAGCCAACAAGGAGATGCGTGCTGCTGGACCATGTACTGATGAACAAAGAGAGACTGGTTGAGGATGTGAAGGCTGGGGGCAGCCTCAGCTCCAGTAAGCTTGAAATGGTGGAGTTCAGGATCCTGTATGGAGGAAGCAGGGCAATAAGTAGGATCACAACCTTGGACTTCAAGAGAGATAACTTTGGCCTCTTCAAGGACCTACTTGCAGGAATCCCGTGGGTCAGGGGTCTAGAAGTAGGGGGGCTCTGAGAGAGCTGGTTGCTATTTAAGCATCACTTCCTCCATGCTCAGGTTCGGTGCATCCCCCTGAGCAAGAAATCTTGCAAAGGAGTCAGGAGACCCGCATGGATGAGCAAGGAGCTGCTAGAAGAACTCAGACAGAAGACAAAGGTCTACGGAATGTGGAAAGAGGGACAGGCCACTTGGGAGGAATACAGGAATGTTGTCAGAGCATGCAGAGATGCAGTGAGGAAGGCTAAGGTGCACCTGGAATTAAATCTGGCAAGGGATGTCAAGGACAACAAGAAGGACTTCTCCAAGTACATCAACAACAAATGGAAGACTAGGGAAATGTAGGGCCACTGCTGAACGAGGTGAGTGCCCTGGTGATGGAGGATACAGAGAAGGCAGTGCTACTAAATGGCTTCTTTTCTTCAGTCTTCACTGGTAAGTCTGGCCCTCAGGAATCCCAGTCCCTGGGGGTAAGCGAGGAAGCCTGGTGAAAGGAAATCCTTCCCCTGGTCGAAGAGGATTGTGTGAGAGAACATTTAAGCATTCTGGACACCCACAGATCCTTGGGCCCTGATGGGATGGACTCACGAGTCCTGAGGGAGCCGGCAGATGTCATTGCTGAGGCACTTTCCTTCATCTTTGAAAGGTCCTGTAGGACCCTGGAAAGACGATGGTACAGCTCATTCCGGATGTCATCTCTAAGCAAGTGGAGGAAAAGGTCATCAGGAGTAGTCAACATGGATTCACCAAGGGGAAATCATGTTTGACCAGTCTGATAGCTTTCTATGATGGCATGACTGGCTGGGTAGATGAAGGGAGAGCAGTAGATGTTGTCTACCTCAACTTCAGCAAGGCTTTTGACACTGTTTCCCATAACATCCTCATGGACAGTGAGGTGGACTGAGAACTGGCTGAATGGTTGAACTCAGAGGGTTTTCATCAGTGCAGCAGAGTCTAGCTGGAGGCCTGTATCTAGAGGAGTTCCCCAGGGGTCTGTTCTGGGCCCGGTCTTGTTCAACTTACGGATCAATGACCTGGATGAAGGGACAGAGTGCACCCTCAGCAAGTTTGCTGATGACACCAAACTGGGAGGAGTGGTGGATACACTTCTGGCTTTGTTGCCATTCAGCAAGAGCTAGACAGGATGGAGAGCTGGGTGGAGAGGAACCTGATGAAATTCAATAACGGCAAGTGCAGGGTCCTGCACCTGGGGAGGAACAACCCCATGCATCAGTACAGGCTTGGGGTGGACCTGCTGGAGAGCGGCTCTGCAGAGAGGGTCCTGGGTGTGCTGGTGGACGACAAGTTGACCATGAGCCAGCAGTGTGCCCTGGCTGCCAAGAAAGCCAATGGTATCCTGGGGTGCATTCAGAAGAGTATGACCAGCAGATCGAGGGAGGTTCTCGTTCCCCTCTACTCTGCCCTAGTGAGGCCTCATCTGGAGTACTGTGTCCAGTTCTGGGCTCCCCACTTCAAGAAAGATGAGGAGCTACTGGAGAGAGTCCAAAGGAGGACTATGAGGATGACGAGGGGACTGGAGCATCTGTCCTACGAGGAAAGGCTGAGGGAGCTGGGCTTGTTCAGCCTGAAGAAGAGGAGGCTGAGAGGCGACCTTATAAATGCTGATAAATATCTGAAGGGTGGGTGTCAGGAGGATGGGGCCAAGCTCTTTTCAGTGGTGCCCAGCGACAGGACAAGGGACAATGGGCACAAACTGAGGCACAGGAAGTTCCGTCTGAACATGAGGAAAAACTTCTTCCCTCTGAGGGTGACGGAGCACTGGAACAGGCTGCCCAGGGAGGTTGTGGATTCTCCTTCTCTGGAGATATTCAAGACCCGCCTGGACAAGGTCCTGTGCAGCCTGCTGTAGGTGACCCTGC
>Ga0065711_1030328_pt1 | contig 32840 bp, 26 predicted proteins | sample Hoacrofraction12_FD_59098 | JGI IMG/M metagenome (GOLD analysis project Ga0065711, IMG submission 59098) | Hoatzin crop microbial communities from Cojedes, Venezuela - Epithelial fraction 12 v2 (version 2) | ecosystem: Host-associated > Birds > Digestive system > Esophagus > Crop | place...
TTGTATAGAGGCATTTCATCTGAGCTGTCGGCCTTGTTACCTTCATAGCAGAGCACTCCTTTTTTCCCTTGAGGTGCTTCATGGGTATTTTCTTGTTGGCACCTGATACCTCAGGCGCCTCCAGCTCCCTGACCCTTCTGGTAATAGCATCAAAAGACTGTCTTCAGGGAATAAGAAATAAGATAACACAGTTTCAAAAAGCCTCTTGCTCCTTAGGAAGCAGATGTAGATCAGGGAGGCCATTCCACAGTTGGATGTTAATGGATGTAAGCAAAGCCTGATTTCCACTCTTTAGAAACATGTAAGAATCAGACAGCAACTGTGGTATCAAAGACTTCTTACATTGCCATTCCTTAGCCTGTTCTTGTACTCATTGCAGATTTGACCACTGGGACCATACTCATGAGTACAGGCCCACAGCATAGAAGGGAATGGAAATACATGATACATGGGAAAATGCATGAATGTAAATTTTAAAATGAGGGTGTCCAGAGCAATAGGTATGCTGTAACAACTCAGAGTCATCTTGGGATTCATCGCCATTCTCCCTTTACCTCATGTTTTCCTAAGACTGTTACCGCTTCTTTTCATTTTTTTAGATATTTAACTTAAAACCACAATAAAGTAGATGTTTTCTAAGTATGTTAGTCCCTGTGGGCAGATGACCAATGTCAAGAATCAAACCAGTGACCTCCAGTTCTGGAAGTACAAGCTTCTATTGCCCAAACTGTAAGAGGCAGGCATGTAATCTCAAGAACTGCATTGGGCCACAAATATTCACGCAAAACAAGTAACTCTGAGTATGTCTACACTGGCAGGTAACGCAGAGCTATCGGAACAGAGGGATAGATCAGAACTGCTAATACTAAGGACCTGACATCTACACTATACGTGTTAGGATTTTACTTCAGATCATAGTTAACCTGGCCCTTTGGACTGAACAACCCCCTTCAACATGGGGCTTGAAGCCATTCAAAGGAAAGCTCCAGCACAAACTCGCTTTCTGAACTGTAGCCCCTGAACAAGCCATGAGAAAGGGCCACATCATCACTTCTCCCGTCTCACAAGGGTGGGCCATACATCCGTGGCCTATTTAATAAATTTTTTAGGCATGTAAGCTTCATGGCTGTTAATGCTTGTTACAGGTGACACCTGCCATATCAATAATCTATCAACTCCAAGCACGGTCACCAGCCAACAAAGGGCAACAAGAGGAGGATAAGAGGACAACAGACTCAATACTTGCAGCAGCGACCTGAGGAGAACTAACCCTGACCCTCCTAGATGTTCTTTTGTCTGAGAAAGAAGACAAGCCACATGACTTCCCAGGTGTCATGACTTTCTAGGTCTCATCGCAGTGACTGCTTTGCCCTTAGCTTACCACAAACTCTCAGCATGCTAGCTGAACTCAGACTAGTGGCAACACACTGATCTGTAAGATGTGGGATAACTGGCAACGGTCACAAAAATGTTCACATGTAGACAAGCACAAAGTCCTCTGTTATGTCTTCACCAGGTTCTTCAAGGAGACTGAGAGCCTGTATTCTCACCAGTAGGAGGCCAGACAATTCTTGATGGACAACAGAGCCTAACATCTCTCTGTCCACCTCCCATGCCCTCTGTGAGTCACCTAACTAAACTACATTGCTCAGAATCTCATTCAGTCAAGTTTTGAAAGTCCCCAAGGAAGAACAGTCCATAACTGCTCTCAGCAGCCTATTCCTGTGCTTAAGCACCCTCCTGGTGTTTTCCTTCTGCCCAGTCAGAGCTCCCAGTCTGTGGCTGCCACCTCTTGTCCTTTCTGCTGCAAATTTGTCAGAAGAATCTGCCTCTGTATTCTCCATAGGAAGCACACGTGAGCACTGTGTCCTCTGCTGCCCCTGGGATGATGCGAGTGAGCCTTTCCATTCCACCTGGAGTCATATGGACTACTTTCTTCAGCAGCAGTATACTTTGTTCTCTGAAACTGCAGGATGGCAGCTGCACCCAGGCTGTCACCAGTGACATTACTGCCGATGGGCACAGCCACAGCACGCATCCACAGCCTCGCGGGAGCATGGAAGCGTGGGATTATATATTGCTACCTTTGCACGCAGTTTTGATGCACTGATTAAAAAGTAACTGACTTCCAAGACATATTTGTGAAGCAGAAAATACCATGCTAGATCCAACAGTCCAAGAGAGGCAAGGCTGCTGGAGCTCTGCATCCCCAATCTGGCCAGCAGTGAGGCTGAGAATGTATTCCCAGTATGCACACAGGATATGTATGCAGCACGTGTGTATGTATACATGGCTGGCCACACAGAGCACCCACAGGAACCAGTGGCCTCCGCCACCTCCTCCGCTGTCTGGCTCAGCAGGATGGAGGTCTGTTGGTGGGAACACGTATGTACAGGGTGGACCCCCACAGCAGCTGGACTCAGACACGCACTCTGCCCAGCAGCTACCCCAGGATCCCAGTCTCCCCAGTTGCTGGTGCCTGGGGCTGCAGTCCCAATCCAGCTGCTGGCACCCGGACCCACACTTGCTCCAGCCACTGGCACTATGGACACGCAGACCCCCATGCGCCACGGTCCCACTCCGGCTGCTGGAACTTGTGTCTGCTTACCCTGGTCTCTCCCGTGGCTGCACCACAGACACACGGAACCTCCCACCCAAGGTCTGGCTCTGGCTGCTGCACTCAAACACCCCCAGGCCCCCAGAACAGAGTCCCTCACACAGGAAAAGATGCAGAAAGGGACTTAAACAGAAGGTAAGACAGGCTGCACAGGGCAGGGCCAGACCAGCATACTGACTTGCTAACTACCTACACAGGACCTGCCTTTTTATCCCCTTATCCCTCCATTTGCCCATACTCACTCCTTTCTCGACCACCTAAGCCTCTCCCCTTTCCCCACCCTTTGTTCCTCCCCTACACATCCCACAAATCTGGCATCCTCCTCAGACTGAAAGGTGTATTTCTAACCCCTTCTCCCCTCACTTGAAAACCTACACAAATATATTTGATATTATATAAAATGAAAAATGAATATCAACTTAAGTGCTGAATTCTTCAACAGCTCTCCCAAACTTTGTTACTGGCAACTGGAGAGTTCTTTTCAGTTTCATAATGGAGCTAATTAGAAACACATCTCAAGGACGCTCAGTCTGCATCTCCATATACCTATTTTAACACCAATAAACATTCCAATTCTGCATAGGACCCTATCAGCATGGCATGCTCTGGCTTCTTCCTCTTCAAAAGAGAGGTAAGACTTCAGGTACCATTACATCTCAGAGACTAGGGATTTAAATCTTATTTTCAGTAAACTCTCAGGAAGACTCAAGGCTGTGGGTTTCCTAGGGACTTCTGGACACTTTATGTGCAGTCTAGTCAAATAAATGAAGGAAATGCTGTGCCTACATTTTTTTCCTCAACCTGGAAGACTTGGGAACAACCCCAGCCACTCCATGCCAGAACTATGAGACTCATAAAACCACAGCAGTCCATCATGTCAGTCAGAGGACCTGCAGTGTCAGATTTTAGTAACTCTCCTCCACCAAAACTACGAACACACAGAAATACCAAGACAAAAACATTCTCCAAGCAGTGTAAGCAAACCAACATACCTTCCACACCTATCTCAACTGATGAAACTCGGACCAAGCCCCTGTCGCTCGCCAGAGGAGCCCTCCCGTAGTATCCCACCACACCAGTGATCACTCAGACGGCTGTAAGAGTTACGCTGCAGTACACCCCCTACAAAACGTTCCTGTGCTTATGTGCTTCCCCACTGTTAGTACCAGTTAAAACATCACAGCTTGCTAGATAAAGAAAGCTGGTAAGAGCACTGAACAAGAACTTTGGAATTTTTAATTTCCTATTTAAAAGGAATCTATTTTCTACCAGGACTACCCATATGCTATACTACAATTACCTGGTACATTACAGTACATTAGTTACACATTTCACAAAAATTGGTAAATGGAAGATTGCAGTACTTACTTGGTACTGCATAAAAGTGTTTATACACTCGTCACGGTGCACCGACACAAAATATTCATTACTTCAGTGCAGTGGGTATTAAAAACCACCTATTTCAACAGCACCACACTTTTAAAAATAAAAATTATATCAGGCACAACCAACCAGCTGAAAGTCTGCCACTCTTCACACTGACTTGTAATCCAAGCTACAAGGCAGACCTCCTGAACTCAGCATCTCCTCTAAAACGATCTTAAAACATCCTCACATTTAAGTTACTTGTGGTTACTGCTTGCTGTTTCATCTTCAGTTGTTTGGTTCAGTCCCTCAAGGTATGAAACACACAAGACTGTTTAATACAAGCTAAGCTTTGTAGCCAGCAGCATTACTATGCTATTTCCAGGACATACGTTTCCTCTGCTAGAAGATGTATGAGTGACTCAGGAGTTTACTGAATTCTTGCTGCTTGCAGTGGTAGGAGAGGCCTTCCTTCAGCCACTCCTGGGAGAGGGGCATGTTCTCAGACAAATCATCACACCTCCTGTGAAAGAGCTGAAACAGGAACACAGCATTTTGACATGGCTTTTGGTTTTCTCTGGACACCTTATGGCTTCCCATTTTGGAGAAAGAGTTTGCTGGAAGAAGTGCTTTTTGGTAACTCCTGTCTGGTCATTTCTGAGCCAAAATTGATGCATGCGCATAAAGTTATGGAAGGGCAAGATCTCATTTTTTGTTGCGTCTACACCTTCACCTTCCTTCAGAAATGTAACACCAGTCTAAAACTGAGTTTTGCACAGAAACAATCCACTCCAACACAACCTGATTTTACCTGCTGTTCTATGATGCACTGAGGTCAGCTGTTTCAGTAGCCTGAAATCCTCAGCAGCTCTGTTGCTTCTACGTAAACATGAACAGAGAGAAGGAACACTTTGTCATCAGTTACTTTGTCCAAGAGATCAGAGACACCAGCAAGGAATTACTCCAACATTATTGCAGGACACAGGGAAGACCAGGCACTTTATCATTACCTGTACAGCATCCATGAGATGGATTGCCTCGGCATTAGCAAACCCCTTTATCATTTTTCCACCAGCAGAAATTCCTTCTGAGGAAAGGAATTCACAGTAAACCCACATTCTGCCAGGTAAGAACATCACACCCAACCCATACCTACCTGCAACTTCTTCCTCTGAAAGACAACTCATGCAATTTGAAAAAAAGTTATTTATTTTCACTGCTTTAATCTCTCTACTGTAGTGTTAGCACTTAACATAAGCATCCACTCTTCTACTACCGTATTTACAATCCATTGAAATGTATACTCTACAAATACAATACATATTTTCAGAAATGTAAGGGAAATGCACAATTTCGTAAGGTTTAAAAAAGTGTCATTCATCTGTACAGGATCCTCAAATCATCCAAAAAGTAAAATTTACAAGGCAGTATCCACACAGCTATGTAAGGGCAGGTGCTACACTGACAAAGCAGCAAACTGGCTAATACAGTAAAATATAGAAAATTAAAGTGTTTTGGGGCACCAGATAATATGTTTAGTACCACTGAAGTTGTAAATTTAGTAATACCCATATTTCTAGAAACACATAACTGCAAACCTGGAGAATGTTCTGAAAAATATTAAACATTATATACACGAGGTAAATGTACCTTGGTCTTTTAAGAGGTAATCTGAGTTTAAAGCAACTGATATGGTGACCTTTTTTGTTTATTTTTTTAAACACAAAATGATTAACACTTTGCAATCGTTTCAATGGCACAATATAAACAAGGAACTAACTACAAGGTGAATTTCATGGCAATCACACTCAGAACCATTACTGAAAAAAATAAAATAGCCTCTTGTTTCATTTGACACCTTCATGTCCCCATACAGTCAATCCCAATGTCTTTACCTATATACAAAGTCTTTCTTAGAATTACAAGTGGAATCATGGGAGGGTGACAGTGTGTCATACTTGGAAAGTCAGCTTGAGAAACATCCCAGAATTCCAGCTTTTAAGGTCCCTGAAGAATTCCAGCATTTCAAAGACAACGTTTGAGGCTTTTCAGCATCACACCATTTCCAGCGCTCCTTCTTCTCCATGTCCATATCCACCTAGTCACAAATCTGTAAACCAAACTGAGGCTTCAATGCTACTAAAACATCAAATTGATTAATCCACAAAACTTAAGTGACTCTATAATGTATGTAATATTTACAATAAACATTTGCATCAGTATTCATCAGAAACTGTTTTGGTATATACTTGAAATGATACAAAATTAATATTTTGAATGCTAAAATATTTTGGTCCCCCTGGATTTCCAAGAGCAGATCTGGTGATATTACAATCTTAATTTAAAAAATACTTATGTGTACCTGTGTCCATATATATAAGATATGATCTTACACAGGTAAAATTTAAAGTTACATAATATGTACAGACACAGCCTTTGTAAAAGGAGTTCAGTTTATATAATGGAAAAGAAGAACAAAGCTTGACGGTGTGGTGTCAGAACTGAGGATACATATAGCTCTATTCAGAATTTTCCTGTTCTGCATTCCAATACGAATAATAAGGTTGTCCCAAAATAATGTTCCTAATGTCACATCACATATTGTATCAAGCATCCTTCCTGTGCTTTGTTGTCACAAGCTTCTATTACAAAGCAAAAAATTAGAACAATGTAAGAATAGTCACTAGCAATTCTGGAGAATGAAGACTGGTAAGTAGCTGAGATGCGACAGATGTAACAAACCACCGTACAGTTGACTGAATAATCTGCATGCCATGACACTGTTCAGCTGCTGTAGAACCAGCAGAAATGCAACAAAACTGTTCCTTACATTTTAGGAAAACTAAATGTTATGGTGATAAGGTTTTGTAGGTGCTAAAATAAGTCACTAATTAAATTATTGGATGAATTGTATTAGAAGCTCTCTCATGATACCATCAAGATCACCATAAAGATCTGAAGCATGCCAGTAGCCTGATGATTCTAAAAGTATGAACTATACCATTTGTATCTATGGTGAAGATCCAGCTACGCCTATGAAAAACTCAAAATTTAACAAAGTTAACAAATTGTTTAAATAGGAAGCCTTTGAAATTAGTATGGTGATATAGCAGGTTCTACTTTGATGCTGATCTGTGTTCTTTAAATACTTGTCTAGATACATAGAACTTGTTAGAGAGGCATGCCAGGACAGCCAAGTAGATAGACTTCAGAGTTTAGTTATAGTCAATCATTTTTGTAGAACAGTTATAACTGAAAAAACTCTGTCCATTTGCACAAAGGCATAGCTTATTTAAAATACCTACATGAAGTAACTTTTGGTCCAGCTTTGATAAGAGGCCTGAAGGACATAAGCCTGACTAGTCAGATAATGCCAAACAAACATAAGCGTGACAGCTGTACATATGTTTAAAGCCAACTGCTTTTTAAGAACTTCTCTTATCTTTACCTCTTCTCCTTGATGCCATCTTCCAGTATCTGTAAACTCATCCATGAAGGTGGTTGAATAAAGCATTTCATTATTTGCAGTTCGACCTCTGAAGGTCTGTTAATTCCTCATTATTTAAACCTATCTCCAAGCAAGCATTAAGAATCTGGAAATATGCAAGAGTCAGTGAAGTGCTAAGGCTTATCTCGGCTGTCTTATGTCACCCATATAGCCTCTTCTTACGAACACCCATCCATCTTACAGCTTTAACTACCTTGCATTGCAGACCATGGAACACAACCTCAGCCATGCTTCTGTTAGCAGCCACCCTGCCCCTGCTACTAGTACTGTGAAAAACTCAATGGACTGTATGCTGAAGAATGGAAAGTAAGCAGATCTAAGACTGCCGCGTGTGTTGCATAATAGGATGGATACTGATGCGTTCTGAAGAGGAGGAGGGGGTTAAGCGGCATATTAATTACCAGGCATCTTTACATACTGAAATACTACTGACCGAGTGTTTTGGGCATTAGTGAAACCAAAGGTCAACCAGACTCTTCCTAAAACTGCAATTAAAAAAATATCCTGGTAACAGCAGGTTTTTTTAAAGACAATTTTCCATATTAATTCCTCCATCCCCCTCCAGAAGTTGCACAGTTGGGCAGGAAGCGATTAGATTTCTAAACTAGTTTGCGAAAATCTTGTGATATCCTTAATATCTCAGGCAAATCTTGAGTAAAGCCATGCACATTCTTCTGTGTTCTTACGACAACACAAGCCACCATAAGCTTTGTTCTTGTATCTATGAAGAAGATTGCTGGAATCCTCTGGTATTCGTATCCAAAGACCTGCAGCTCACCACTTTCCGTGTATGAGGCACATACAAAATATATGCACATATAAACTTATAAGCAGCTTTGAACTTTCTAGTACAAAAGCCCTAATAACTTCAACCTAATTACAGGTGCACTTAATCCTTGTTTAATTGTAAATATTGCTCTTTGAGCCTTAAGACTCTGCAGAACTGAACAGAAAATACGCTTTTCATATTTGATTTAATGGAGCAAAATTTCCTTTAAGAACATCTTACTCCTCTTGCTACTTTTCTGAAGTAGATAGGTACTTCAAGCATTTTAGAAGTACCACTTGATAAAAAAATCTTGTATATAATTATGACTCATGACTTAACAATTAAAAAATATGACAGTGAATTAACTATCTTACACTATTTAAAACTCCTACAGTGGTTTAAAGTGAGATTTTGGTAAAATTAAAGGCATTCCACAAATTATTTACTCACTTGCTGAAATGAGTGTGAATTAGATCTTACCTAGGCAAAGGAACATTTGATTTTTAACTTGTATTTTTGAAACCAACAGTACCATAGTTTTTGTATGCACCTACTATTTTGCATTAAAAGACTCAAAAGTGGCACTTACTGGTATAATACAATCTATTCTGAAGGCAATGTAATGTTCTGAAAAAGTGGAAAAAAACAGTAATCACGTATAAAGTATTGTTGCATAAATTACGTTCCCACAACTGAACGAGGTCCATTTGCAAATCAAGGTATGAGTCCAAATGATATACTACCTCAATAGCTAGCAAAGTATACTCCAACAGTACATTCATACTCTGAATCAAAGAACTGTGACAGTGGTTCAGAACAGTGAATGTACCAGCTAGGAAAAAAAATGCTTAAAGAGCCATCAATGCACTCTAGCACAATATAGCGAACCAGTTCCATTTTAAAAGTGACCTCCTATTTTTAGCACAGTCAACTAGAGGTTAAGACCAGCTATCAACTTTCTAAATAAAAAATTGTAGGTTAATCAAACTAGACTACACACTGTTTTGTAAGTAATGTGGGAAAGAGGTTCATAATGCACAGAAAGGACCCAACACAACTGTTCAGCACATCCACAAAAATCCTAACAAGTGACATTCCTATGAAGTACTAAAAGGCAGCAATATCCTTCTGTTCCCCCAGTGAGGTAGAACAATTAACCTTCTTAACACGCCACTCTGGTGCAGATACAGATTTTTACAGTGTTCTTCGGTAGCAAATCCAGGATTACATCTTTATCCCCTCCTGTTGACTAAGTTGTGATAAAGTTTTCTTAATGCGCAGCGCTGTTAGCCTCGCAGCTCCGTTGGCATACCAGCATTCCCGCATAATTTTTGCCATTACTCGTAATGCCTGCAAAGGAAAGACAAACAATTATATGTACTGCTGTTCCAGTGTAGTCCATGTACCCTCTGCTCTGCCTTAGCCTCTTCATGCATTTTTGAAGTTTGTTACTAGTACTACAGCTGCATGGAAGAATGTGTTCTATAAAAAAACCCTCAAATTTTTACAGCATTTACAGAAAAATGAATTTCTTAAAAATACTCTAGAGCAGAACCAATATTTTTCAATAAATTTCAGCCCATGCAAAAATGTTTTAATAAAAAAATTAGTAGTTTGCCTGCAACTGTTTTCTGAATTTTCACATTAGACAAAAACACACTCTTTTTATTGTACCTCCAGTTAAGGAGTTAGTTCAATTTACAGCAATTAAGAACTTTATCAGCTGTCTTCCTCAAACTGAAGCTGTGTAATGACTGAAAATTTTTGGAGTCTTTTTATCCTTCAAACAGTCATTCTTTGAAATCTGTGAATGCTACTACACAAGTAACAATGTAAATAAAAACTGAAGATGAAATAAATAGCTCTGTGTTACAAGATTTTACACTCAGAGCTGTATTACATTGAGCTGATTAATAAATTTGCAGGATTGGAATGGCAGCATTTAAAAAATGACTCTACAGTCCGTCAGCGCGTATCGTCGCCCTTCTCTCCTAACCTGCATTCTCTTGCCCAATCTCTTATCTCGGGGCTTCACTCATGTAGTCATTTCACACATGCCACAACCCAGGTCCCTCTTCCATCTCAAGTACATTATATCTCATCAATCCCTTACTCCTGCTGTTGTCTGCCGCAGCTATTCTCCTAAGCTCCGAATCAAAAAGTGTTGGTTCTAGCCCTCATTGGGTTCCTCGATCAATATGAACAAAGTTGGCTGGAAAGGCAAGAGCTGGCTGCTGCACGTACTACTGCCCCTGCAGCGACCACCAGCATGATGAACTCACCACACGAGCAAGTAAGCACTTCTGCGGAGGCATGGTCAGGAGCAGTCACTACATGTACACCTCGGTTCTAAGTCTTTGGCTTACTAGAGTCTCAGCTTCCTAATAACTGTGTTCATCTTTGAGTAAGTACATACAGTACAACCTCCAACACAGACAAAGTACTAAATCCACCACAGTTTTGGATAAAAATTCCTAAAGGCATTTACTGTTTTGGCCAGTCTGTAGGATATTCCTTTACTACACAATGATAGGGCAAAGACCCCTGAGTGAGTAAGTTCCAAGCGAGCACTCACAGAAGGCAGCACAGCACTGTTGAAGATACCATTTGCATCCCAGTAAGCAGCACTGCTGTGCTGGCAAAGTACTGAGCTGAAACTAGCAAGTCCACTTCTTGAAAGAGATAACCAGCCTGGTCACAAACCAATTGGCACAGACCTGATCACATCATTCATATTTACTACCCCTGTTACGGGTTAACCCCGGCCAGCAGCTGAGCCCCACACAGCCACTGACTCACTTTGCCCCAGTGGGATGGGGGAGAGAATCAGGAGGGCAAAAGCGAGAAAGCTCATGGGTTGAGATAAAGACAGTTTAATAGGCAAAGGGGGCAAACAAAGCCAAAACAAAGAAAAAAAGTGATACAAAACCAACTGCTTACCACCATCTGACTGATGCCCTCTAAGTCCCTGAGCAACAGCAACCCCTGGAAAACTCCTCCCTCCCCGGTTTTATTGCTGAGCATGATGGTGCATGGTATGGAATCTCCCTCTGACCAGTTTTGGTCAGCTGTCCCAGTTGCATTCCCTCTGCCTCTTGTCCACCCCTAGCCTACTCAGCAGTGCAGGGGGCAGTGAGAAATGGAGAAAGCCTTGCAGCTGTGTAAGCACTGTTCAGCAACAGCTAAAGCATGGGTGTGCTATCAAACTGTTTTGGTCACAAATACAAAACATAGCACCATACAGGCTACTATGAAGAAAGTTAACTCCAACCCAGCCAGATGCAGCACAAGCCCCAGGAGCACAATTTATCTGCAGTGATGCTTCCTGTATAATGTAATTCAGACAAGCTTTAACTTTCATTAGTGTCACCTACACTTTACAGGAAGAGATCCTAGAACCCTCCATGCAGGGTTAGCTATTAATTTTTGTGAAACTACATTAAATGTTAATGTATAACCAAGGATCAATGACATTCAATAAAGCCATAATGATCAAAATGAAATTAAGTTCTCCTAGAAGCAACCCTTCTCCCTTCAAAAACAAGCAGAATTTTTAAGCCATTGAAATCAATAAAAGCTCTTGTGTCTGTTAAAGCAACTTTAGCAAGGTTAGTTAATACCTCACAGCTTTGCCATCTGTTTGGAATATTGGGCCTTAACTTCTGCTCACATACAACTTTCCGCATTTCTTCAACAGAAGGATCTGAAGGAACAAGGTCATAGTATGGCAACTGGTAATCTTCATGGATTCCTGTAATAGGTTGAAAATAGCTTTATTTCAGCTAACACTAAATAAATTACACATTCTTCGCTTTTTATTGTGTTCCTTATTAGTACTCTACCTTTTTTGTTTTTATATTTAAAAATTACATTACAATGACTGACAATTTTTTAAAAAAATCCTTAACTATACCTTAGGAGTTGTTTACATTACCTTTGAAGAATTTTTAACTTTGAAATTTATACATTTGGAAAAGATGGAAGCTATGTCAAATCTTTCATAGGCTATACTAAAGACATGCTTCTTGGAAGCATATGATTTATAATAGCATGTTTTATTTTAAATAAGGTATGGATGTTATTTGAAAACATTCTAGCTAGCCCTTACTTGTGGTATTTGTCCTTTGCTCTCAAGGACATTTAACTTCACCCTTTTCTCACCCCTATGTAAAGCTTTTTTCTAAAAGTTAATATGGACAAGAATATTTCCTATTTTCTTCAACAGGTATGGTTCATCAATTTGTAAAGAGGTCAAACAAACCAGTCATCATTTACAGCATTAACAGTTAGAAAGTCTGGGACATACTGGCTATTACGTTGCATCGTTTTTAGAGCTAGCTGTTTACTTAAACTTATTCAGGTTCTGTGAGTTACTTATAATTCCTTAGTATGTCCAGTTTTGTAAAGGTTGCCACATACCACCGATTGAGCATCGCCGAGCTATTTCCCAAAACACTAATCCCATTGCATAGATGTCTGCTCGTTTGAATGACTCAAAATGTTTCATGTTTATGGAATCATCTAGAACTTCAGGTGCCATGTACCTATTCGCAATGATAAAAAAAGAAGAAAACATTACATTTCATAAATACTTACTGCAGAGGAAGTTCACTACTACTGATCGGCTCAAAGCCAAATTTAAATATTTATGTGAAAAAGGAGACAAAGGAAAATCTGCTTCATTAAGGTTATCCAATCAAAGACCTTTCAGCACAAAGGGGACAGTAAGTAAACAGAGAGGAACAAGCAAAGGAATAGGGGAAAATAAGTGAAATGTGAAACGATAAACAGACAGAGCCATAAACCTGACAGACACAGGATAAGAGACAATGCCAAAGACCAAAAATCTCCAGTTGCTAACTGAAAGGCTATTGAGAAACTCCAAACATAGCTTTAGAGAGGGCCGGTCTGGACATTGTCACTGTTAGTAAGTGGGAAACAAGAGGAAGATGAGGATTGTGGATATTCCAGGGGAGGCCTGTGGGACTATGCCATGCTTATCCAGGAATGTTTTGGAGAAGGGTAACTGGGAGAAACAAAAGTGGGGAATAGATAGAAAAGCTTATCAAAGGGACCAGTTGCATGAACAGTTGCCAGTCACTGTGCCTGTCTGACTAAGTCCTGCACCTGCTCACAGCAGGGTATCTTTTCTTATTATTAAATCTTAACTGTATTTCTATGCATTCTCCCTCTCAAGCCCATATGCATGTGTGCTCTAAGGACTACACGCCAGCAGCTCAAGGCAGGCATGAGCAAACTCAGGACTAGCAACTGGAGTTAGACCAGGGATGAAGCTGCCCTTGGGTGACAGCAACTGGAGAGAAGGAGGGCCTTGGCATTAGCAGCTGAAATGGGAACTGTGGATCCTAGGAGCACATGTCCACAGGTGTTAGGAGCACATGCCTTGAGCTACTGTGGAGGGACCAGCATGAATTAATTCTGGGCCAGCCACTGCAGTCAGATAGTGGGTGAAGGCAGCCCTGGTGCCAGCAGCTGGAGCAAATGAGGGTCTCTGCTTCAGCTACTGAAGTGGGACCATGGGTCACAGGCTTCACAGTCACATGCTTACAGGTACCAGCTACAGGGGAGAACTGCAATGAGAAAAGCAGAGTATGGGTGTCTCAGCACCAGAAGCTAGTTGGAATCACAGGTCATAAGGTCTATGTGCCTGGGTGCCAGCTGCTTCGGTGGGCCAGGTCTGTACTTCCCCCAAATCTGGTACGCATGGTAGGTGTGCATGGGTGTAATTCACTAGCAAACTTCAAGCTGGTCTAGCCAGCAAATAGGCAGCACAGGCAGGGATGTTTTACAGGGAGAAGGCCTGCACTGGTATGCGAGGGAATCCAAGCATGGAGGTGTGCACACAAGTACATGCAATATTTGCTACTGTGCATTAATCCAGCCCAACTGGTGAACAGGAGACCTACGGAGCACAGAAAGGTGCATTAGACACACTGAGGGTTGTACTCATAGTTGAGGGATTCATAAACATGCATGGGCTTGTGAGATTACAGCAGGGGGTGTGTGTTTTCACTAACGAAGTCCAATCCTGATCAGCTGAAGAGAAGGAAGGAGACTTGGCTGTCTATAATTATATTTTATACAAGTTCTGACAGTATTTTATGTGGGTGGTGAAGACAGCGCATGGTGTATAGCAACCTGTATGATCAGCCCTGTCAGTATTGTACACGTCTATTTATGCCCATCTTCACTACTGGCTGAATCTCAGGTAAGAAAGCAGCAGCCACATCCATGGGCCTGGGATGAACAGAGCTCCAGCCCTTTGGACACACCATGCTGGGCTCCAGCGGCCAGGCAGGAGGAAACCCCAGCTCCTGGAATCTGCCAAGATATAGCAGCCACTTACAATGTACCCTAGCAAGGCTAGGAGGGAATAGACATGAAGGGCTAGTTAAAAAAGCAGCATTGTTAAAGATTCCTTGGGAACAAAGGCGGTAACTGATTCTTCATCATACAGTTTGTAAGTCCCATCATAAACCACGCTTGGCTTTTTAAATAATAAATCCTATTTGGGTTATACATTAGCAACTAAGCTCACAAGAAAAGTTTACTTTATCAACATTTTCTGCAATAGGAAAATCCGTGACAGACTGTCAACAGAGAAACAAGGACTGAAAACTGGTCATGGCATCCAAGTGATTGTTACCTTGTTTAGTGACTAGGCCTAATGTGGGAACATCAAGCAAAATGTCAGTGTGGACCACATTGTGATAGTTACTGACAGCAATATGCCTGCTGGCTGCTGGAAGTAATGAATGGTATTTGCTGCATCAGTCACCATCAGTTGTAGTATTGCGCTCTCCATCTGGTATAGCTCTGGCAGCTAAATCCAGTATGTTCTGCTTAGCAGAGTTCAGTGTGTTTCTCCACATCACTGCCCTGTCAATCTCAAGCTGACATATTAATGAAGCAGGCAAACAATGACACCAGTGTTTTGGAGAGCACAGTTAACTGGTAAAAAAGCAACATGCATAGATTACTGGAGTGGAATGCAGGTGTCAGGCAATAGCTCAACCTCTGGAACAGCCACAGAAGACTATGCACAATTTCATTTAATCAACATAATACTAGGATTTTCTTTTCCTAGTACCAGGAATAGTAGGCAGAATACAAGACACTACTTCAAATAAATTTCAGGACTATCAGGCCTTTCAGAACTCTCTCAGCACTACTGTGTCTGATGGAAATGACATACACACAAGGTAGCGAGGGCTATCAACAAAAGAGAAAAAGTGTAACCAGTAGTCCAGAACTTCACAAAGGGTTGCCAACATGAGTGTTCTCCTAAGCACTGTACAGGCATATAGATTCCCCACAAGTGACAAACAAACAGAGGACAACTGTCTAGAGAGGAACATAAGGTTTACTTTGGCAGTATTTATTGAATAGAAGAAGAGTCTTAAGTTTACGTATGTCACAATCTTTGATATGGACAAGGCTCAAATTATTCTGGGCCACCTGTATCAAAAACCTTTTAATCAAGAATGCAGGATTGTGGTGGGTGCTTTAATGCTCTCCAAGGATTTTGCATTATTGGATAATCTTCTTACGCTACTACATGTACTTGACAGTATAGTAATCAGCTTTTGGCCTAGAAGAAAGAATATTTGATCTGTCTTAAAACTACACGGGGATGAGAAGAGTGATGGAGCTGGAAAAACACCACACCAAAAACCCCAACCATGCTGCCAAACTGTCAGCCAGAATCACCTATACAAGCAGTAAAGAAGATTGTCTCAGTTTCTGTAAATCATCCTAATGACAAAGGTTTTAACAGGGAAGACCACAAAAGGCCTGAATGTGGCAATGGAGCTGAATTCATACCCTCAAAGGAAAAAAATCCCTCCCCCCACAACGTGTCTTCCATTGAATTTATTGGCAAATTGACCTCTTACCATGATCCTCCATCAATGCACTTAGACTGGCTTTGGCTTCCATAACACAGAATGGTGACTGACTGCTCAAAAAGTCTGAGAGATTATTGCTGGAACAAGAGAGGCGAAAGGCAAGAAGGTCATCTAGTGCAGTTAGCAGATTAGCCATTTAATGGCTATCAGACAAAAGGGAGAGAAACATGCATCTCCTTGTCAGTTTATATATTGGAAATGCATTGCTTGTCAGAAACAGTATTTTAGGCTATGGAGAGTCTATTCTACATAGACTAACTTTGACCTTCTGCAGCTCAGTACTCTCCAAGAACAAAAGGACAAGTCTACAAAGAAGTTTACAGATTATGTTGAGCACAGCCTTGCCAAACTTTGGGTGCCTGCTGACCTCTTCCCCCCACCCCTTTTGGTCCAAAAGCTCTCTATTAGTTGCCTAAGTTTCTTGTACAACGTACAGGGAGCTTGGTGTCATCAAACAGGACCCATACGCAACAAGTCGAGTGTGAAGTCTCCCTTCAGCAAGCCAGTTCTCCACAAGCATAGCTAGAATTCTGCTCATACTAGGTTTAGGTAAACTGCAGAAAAGCACCCGTGTTAAGGTAGAATTTGCAGCCAAACTTCTTTTAAACACAGCCTATTTCAACCAAAAGTAACAGCTGGGCCACACTTCTCAAACAAACAAACAAAAAAAGGTGAATTAGTCAATTTTTTTTTTTACTTGCCTCAGGGAGTGAGAGAGGGATTCTATTTCCTTCTCAGTTTAAAGCTCACATTCCCTGCTTTATGCTGCAGGCTGAGCTGTGAAAGCACATAGTTCACACCCTCTGGTAAAGCTAAGCCTCTGAACAGAAAAGAAATAGAAAGAAATAGATTCATTCAGTCAGAGAGAAGGATCATCAGTCTGACTCAGCACCTGGATCACTCACCCAAGAGTGAGTCTTGCTTGCTCCCTAGACCATATATTTTTTACAACAGACAATCATTAATCCATGTGCAGAAGAGGTACCAGCAATGGCAATCAATGGGAGTTAAAATTGTCACTGAACAGATATGAACTTTATTATGAAAAATTAACCAGAAGTGCAGAGTTACTTACCTAAGAATGCACAAGAAGGAGGTAGAGGGGACCAAGCCTTTTTTGAGAATGAACAATTTTGAGAGGCAGAAGCGACTAATGTCTTTAAAGTGGGAAACAGACTTAGTCCTGCTGCTGCCCACTGCAGCAAGCAAGAGAGTTACTATAGCTTTACCCTTGTGAAGAAGCATAAGGCAGATGACCACGTAATTTAATAGCGCCAACGCAAGAAGAGATCTTGTAAGTGGGATCTACCGACATAGCTGAAAGGATGCTTTCTTTAAAGACTAAAGAAAGTAACTGCACATCATTTTTCTTTGCATGTAGGTGTAGTAGCAAATACTAAGTGACATGTAGTATGCGCCCTGCACACAGCTAAGTTTGCAGTGACAAATTCCAAAGTAGCCTGCTGTTTTACTGCCAATGATTACTGGAGACTTTCAGAAGCAGTAATGCCCAGTGCTTTGTAATCTAGGAGTAGTTCAGAAAATAAATCTCATCTGACCATTTGTGTGGTATTTTGAAGCTGGCAAATGACTAGTACTGCAGAGCTTTAAAGTAATTTCAGTGAGATAATTGTCAGTAAAATAAGTTTTCAGCACATGTTCTAAAAGCTTTTGTTCACTGAGCCTTAAAAAAAAAAGGCTTTTTCTTCCAAAAAGCTAAAGGGGCACCCTAGTTCATTGTAAAACCCCGATCACACAAGCCCCGCCTCCTCTGCAGTATCACTCACTGAAGAGATACATATAAAAAAACTTTTATGTATGGATTGGAGATTGGGCAACAGCAACACAGAATTTTCTCCAACACTGCTATGGCATATGTTGAAGTTACTCATGTGCAGCCCTGAATCACTGGGCTTCCGCACATTTCTCTGTGACAGGTGTACAAACTTCAGTTTGACATACCACTGAACCTACATGCATCAAAAGCACAAAAAGTTGCCCACATCACATAACTCTGTTGCTGTGCTTCACTGTTAGTGCTGCTATCTCTGTATGCTGTGCAGCTGCACAGATTGCTACAGGAAATTCATCTTCTCTTCCAAACAGCTTCCTGTTATTATTGTCTGAAGGTCCAGCAATGGTAAATTACAGTCAGTAAGTTTTAATGCACTTGTGTTGATGGAGTTAAACACTTATGAGTTCTTCTGAGGATAAGAAAAAATCTGTATTTCCAAATTCAGAAGCAGGCCTTTAAAAGAAAGGGAGTATACCAACTCATCCACTGATAATTCTATTTACGCATTAGCTGACAAAGATGACTGCTGTTTTAAGCTCTTGTATTTCTCTCAAAAACATGATCCCATGAAAGCCTGCATCCAAGACTCTGCACCTTGTATGTTCTATCACAGATTTTTCACACTGAAAAAAATCCAGCTTTTTACTTTCACTGTCAGTATCCTGTCTTAGACTCCTGATTGGGCTGCAAATAACACTTCCATGCAACACAAGGCAAAAAGAATGAAGATACAGCAGTGAAGTCTCCAAAACTGCCATTCATCAATTCTCCTAACTGTTTTAACATATACTTGTGCCCTACAATGTTTTGCAAGTTTTCGGTACTTTACACATGCTAGTAACAGATACTGAGATTCAACATACTTTTTAACACACCTATGGTCCAACCAAATTACAAGCTGGTAAGAAGTGCCTAGGAACTCTGCCTGCCATTATTTACATTTTCCTGCTGCTTGTGTTTATACAGACAAAAATCCTCTATATGGGACAAGAAAAAAGCATTTTACTATAAAAGTTGCCTGACACATCACGTTAATGATTTTACCTTTTTGTTCCCACTCTGTGGTTTGGGGCAATATCAATTGTGTCTGTAGCTGAATCGTGTCTAACAGCCAGTCCTAGGTCTGCAATGCAGCATGTTCCATTCTTTTTTACCAATATATTTTTTGATTTCAAATCTCTGTGGGCAATCGCTGGTTTGCCTGGAAGAGAGAAAAAAAACCAGAAATAACACATTTGTAAAAAAGATAATTACTACTATTCCATATTATTATTCTATCTGCCTGTTGCAGATTTTATTTGAAGTTACAGAATTCCTTCCAGTTCTGCTGCTTTATGTGCATCAAGGTAACTCCTGAAATCATTCACTGTGGACTGGCTGGCTGTCCAGAAAAGTGCCTTAGATGTCTACTTTATTACTTCACTCTACTGCTCCTTTCCCTCTTCCTGTAAGTATTTATTGCATATACATAGTACTTGCCACAAAAAAAATTTCTAACCTGTCTAGAAATAGACCCACAGTGCTGTCTCAAATAAAAGTTAAGAAGATACTACAGGCACGATTACTTAGTGCCTTTTAACAGGTGTTTTGTCAGAAGGATTGTTACATCACAAAACTTGCATATACCATAGAAAGATAGGTAAAAAACCCTTCCAAATTAAGAAGTTCTATTAGTTCAGAAATTATCACAGGTCCCAAACAGACATTTTTCAATTCACTCAGCTCCACAAGGGATTAACTTGGGTATCGATGCTTTCAGCTGCCTTCTCATCACGTAAGTAAGTAGCTGTGCGCAAAGCAACTACGCCCTTAAAAGGTTGAATGTCCTAATCAACAACAGAATTGCAGTAGAAAGAGCTATGTATGTGTCATTTCTTAAAAATCCAGAATTATCCACAAGACAGGCTGAATAGTTGTAAGATTACCTTGAGTGCCAACAATTTCCATGTGAAGATGAGCAAGACCACTGGCAGTGGACAAAGCTAGTTTTATCATTCCTTCTACTGTTACTGTGTACCTGTTCAGGTAATCAAAGAGTGATCCATGCTCATGATAGTCTGACACCAACCACAGCTGAGTCCATGTACCATTGTCTGCAAAATAACACTGGCATGAATACCACACATACACACACAGAACACAAGCAAACCATATATGCCACTTCTATACAATGCTTATGAAGTACAAGTCATGTTTTGCAAGTAACCGCAGCCAACTGGACTCATAAATCTTTACTTCTGTCGCTGCACTATTTAAATTCTGTAACGGCTGGGACTACCATGCAAGACTTTCTGAACAGGTTAGTGAGTAGTCTTTTACTTAAACTAAAAGACAAGCCATAGAAAGGCAATGCCACTCTGATCCCGAGGTGAACTATTCAGGGTATTAGCGAGGCCCTGCATTCCTCTAACTTTTCTGCTTGGGGGGAACCATGCTCAACGCATGATGCAAAATTAATCCTGGCACTATCGGTCTAGTACAACATTGTCCAAAGGAAAAAAAAAAAAAGTCTCTCAAGCTTTGTCATAACCTATCTGGCCTCAGCCTGGGAGACAATTTCCTTCTTGAGCAGAAGCTTGCAAGCAGCAGACACATTACTTCAAAAACAAAGTCAAATCCCACCTCTGGTGAACTTTAAGTTGCTGGCCAAAATTGAGGTTTCCAGGAGGTGCAAGGGTAAAAAGCATGAAAAAACACTGATTATGAGAAAACCAGTTGGCTGTATGATTTTTCACTGAACTATGAAGAACAAGACAGGCTATAACACATTTGCAGATATCGAAATGCATTCATATGACAGATAATAACTGAACGGTTCACCTTATTAAACTAGTGGACTCAAAATACCCTGATGCTTAAGCTGCAGAGAGAAGACTATTAAAGAAATTCAAATCAAGAGGGGGCGAAGTTTGGTTTTTTTTTACCTAAGAAGTAGAAATACACCCAGAAAAGACCAATCCTGCCACCAAATAGGTTTTCCAGTTTTGTTATAAAAGCAACTCTCATGTGGCAGATCTGCGAAGTGTTTTTATAGCTAGCTACTTTTGTAGAAGAGTCTTTCATCTCTAAGAGACTAGTTATTCCAGAAAAGATTTCAGTTTGAGTTCTATCCTGTATTACACAGCCAGTATTCCCTAAGAACAAGCGAGAAAACTCAGCCAGAAACTCTCTCTTTATGTGGTAGTCTCTAAGGATTATCAAAATGCATACTCAAGAACATGAAGAACAGGAAGGAGAGAAGTGAATTCAGAAGTTAGTTTCTATCATAAACATGCTGAAAAATTTTTAGTTTCCAGGCAGCAGGTTCTTACATTTCCCTCCCCTTCTTCCTCCACTCCCTTCAAAAAACCACTCTTGGCCCATAAAAGGGCCAGAGGCACAAAACGCCCGATCCACAGATTGACAGAAACTACTTTTATAAAAGTACCTGTGCTTGCCTTTAAATAAGCACTTGGGTGGGGGTGGGAACACTTCCAAGCATCCCTTCTACTTGGATTTTTTGAGGGAGGCCAATGATGCCATTAAAAATTAATTAAAAAGCCACCAAATGCTTCAGAGAAGAGAAATAAAAGTCTAATCTACATTCAAACAATTCTCATAACGGAAAGAGAATTCTGCCTTGCTACATTCACAGAATAGTCTCAAGTTGTTAATTTAAACACGCAAAAGAAAGCAGTCAAAGGCTCTAACCTGTAAAAGACTGTTAGAAAGCTGCTATTGCAGTGGGAAGCTTCTTATAACACGCCCACAGAAGTGACTCCTAAGCTGTGTTTTTTTAAAAAAGAAAAAAGGAAATTAAAGGGGTTTATTTAAAGTATCATCAATTATTTTATAGTTATGACTGATGCTTCTTTGCTACTTCGCATATCCAAGCATGAACTTGTAGAATTCAGCATACTATTAAATGTGACTTTATCCAAAGGTAATGATGGTCTCTGAAAAGTCAGTCCAACAGTATTAGCTTCACTGAACCAGTTTGACAGAACCATTAGAAACAGGTATGTGTTCACAGGCATATAAAAGGTGACCTCAAATACATAGTCAGAGAGCTCCAAAATGCCGTAGAAGCTCAAAATAAACTTAATCAGCTGAGAGTATCCCCTTCACTCAGTTTTATTCTACTGCTTCACCAGTTATGACCCTATATTGCCTAAAATAATCCTCTCCTGGGCATTAACACTATACAAACTCCTCGCTTAATCCTGCATATGATTTCTTCTCCTGTTTGTTACGAACGGATACCTCATCAGGTGTCTAAACTAGATCACAATAAGTAGGGAAATTAGCAATCTAATTTTAAGTAGTCTACCAAACCTATTGTGTTCAAACAGATCTTCTAAAGATGTCACAAAGTTTCTAAAGAATTACCATTGCTTTGAACCAAGATTATAGCATCTTTGCATAAAGATTTTCCCATCTTAAGTCTAGATGCCCACCTAAGAAGAGAACATGCTGCTGATTACAGACTCTTCTACTTTACTTTTATTTATTACACTCCAGTCTTAATATTCAGTCTGTTTTTACTTTCCTCCCAAATGAGAAAATATAAAGCTGGGCTTACTATCCATTCTGAAAGGACCCGTGATTCTTTCTTATTGTATGTCATATTTGTGTCCCTTCAACCACATTCTAAGAAGGGATGGTGTTACATCCAAGCTTACATGAATAATATTAATTACAGACAAGCTGAAACGCAGCAATAAGTACAGTGTCCAGCTGTTAGATGGGACCCACTACATTTTCTTTACCTTGCTACATTTGACAAGCTACGCATTCATTTAGCAATCTAAGCAGAACACGTTATGATGAACTTAAGTCTTCTACTGTTGACAGTAGTTAATTATTACTTGGTAATAAGTAACCTGATCCTGAGTATTTTTGGCTGCACAGTAAACAGCATCTGCCATAAAGCTTTCAATCACAGGATTTGCATTATCAGGTAAGAAAAAGTAATTACACTCAGTTGTAGTCACATACAGTAGCACAGCCCTCCATGACAAGATAACCTAACCTAGTTCATGTATGCACCATGATCAATAATCTAAAAGCAGTTTCAGAATGTTCAAGAACATTAGAAAAATTTACCTATGTTCTTGCAAACCTATCTAAGAGATTAATTATGGTTATTTCATCTGTTTGCAGGAAACCTGAACGTACTTTACATCAAAATCACTCGGATGATGTTTTTCTTTTGCAGTTCTAACAAAACTCGAAATTCTGAGTAAAGATGCTTTCAGATGTGTTGTCAGAAGACCGATTACAGTTTGAGAAAAACATTAGTAAAGTCCAAGCAACACCCGTTTTAGACAAGCTGCCTCTTGAAGCAAGGAATTTATAACAATTGCTTTATCAAATTAAAATCAAGTTTCAATTAAAACTGAATTGACTGAATTCACTTAAGTGAATGCTAGATGCTTTTTTCACATTGGTACTAGCAAAACAAAAATTTGGACTTGGTACATGCTTGATTTTAAATCTTATATTAGGTTTGAAGTTCAACTTACTAAGCTGAACGTTTAAAAGAAGTTACAGAAACTGCCTAATCGCATGTGTTCTCTAGTGTCATGTAGTAAAGTGTTACAAAGCAGAGAGTGGGATACATTAGCCTTTCTTGGCATGCAGATCACGCAACAGAAACCAGGAAAAAGCAGTGAAAAGATCAGATACAGATGGGATCTATAACTAGAAAACTCCTAGAAATGAGATATTCAGGGAGATGTCAGGGCAAACAGTCTTGTCTGTGGCTGGAAGAGGACAGATCTTTTGTTAGTGAAACAGCTTGACTCTATCACACTGAGACAGTCAGCTGATTAAATTGCTGAAAAGCACTGGAGTTGTGTAGATTAGCACGATTTTCCAGTCAAATTCCTCCTTCTCAGGCTAAAGCCAGAGCTTCAAAAAGAATAAATGGCTCAAATCTTACTTTTGTCAAGAGGAAGGAATTCTGCTCACTGCTCTACAGCATACTGCTTAACATCATTCTTGCGGATCTACTTACCACGTAAGGTAGTCTGACTGAATGAAACTTTCACCTAGAGAAATGCAGCTCTCAGTTAAGGGGAAGGAATGGAGAAGCCAAAGTGCACCAAGTTCCCTGAAAGTGTGCAGTACCAGACTTCACCTTACTTGTAACACCACTACAGACAGTTATGGTTACAGACAGCTAATCCAGGGAAACCTTTAGGACTGTAAATGGAGGTTGCTGTCACTGCTCTTCTGCTAGTACAACAGCACAGATAAGTAAACTCTGATTTAAATATTTAGGTGAGAAAGAACAAAACAAAAAAGCTCACCCAAAACCCAAACTGTCTGTTTCGGTGGTTCAAAATAAGGCAACGCATGGCCCAGAATGTAATTTCTATGACCTAGCAGTATTTGAAAGCATATACTCCTGGGTAAGTAAAGAGCTACCCAGCACACAAACACACTAGCCAGACGGAACACAACTGCAGCTGAAATCATTCATTGCTTCTCCACCCTCAAGCTGGCTTAACAGCAGCACCTAGTTCGCAGTAAATTTTTGGATAGGAACACAGACAGACTGGACCAGCTTCTGTGGCCTTCCGAACACCACACAGCTGTGAGGAAGTAGAGGAGGAGAACGTGCCTAAGGCACATGGAATGTCAAGCAGAACAGAGAGTGAAGACTGTAGTTCGGCCACAAGCTTTATGACTCCGCCATCGGAGCCGAACGCCACTGACTTAGCTGATGTACCTGCACTTGTAAACACTTTCTAATCTATACAGGCACTCTTCTACCTGAAGACACACCCCTCCTCCACAATTCTACAACTACAATGGCCAGCCAGATGCTCCCCAGAAGCTGTGAAAAATATGCAGCTGGGTTAAGAGAAGACACCTAATTAACGCCTTTACTAGTAGTGAGTATTGCAGCATGACACCAGCCCACATTTACACCACAAACTATACGTCAGGGGATACTAGTCCTCAGCGTTCGTTATGAATACACAAAAATCTACTCCTGAGAATTCTTCTCCACTTATCACTGAAGTTTTTAGCAAGCCCTGAATTGGAATTGCACAAGTAATCCCTTATACTGCTCTATCTCTACAGTCATCTTTGCAAGGTCTCAGATACACAGTCGGATTCTTACAGTCTAACGGCTTTGTGCGTTCCAGCTAGGCTGTAGTGACTCCTGAATGCATTCCAGTCTGCCCTATGGAGAAACGGATGCAAATCCTTCACAGCTATTATTGCTGTGAACTAATACTTTGTCTTGCACCTGGCACCTAATAAGCATTTATCAGTTAGAACAAGCATCTACAATGAAAGACTGTTAATAAGTGTTTTCAAGCCATTGGTCTCTAAAGCCATGTTGTGATAGACTTGCTCCTTTCAGAGTACCATGATAGCACACCTGCTAAACTGGGAGAGCCACTCCATTAAGGGTCCCTCTATGTTCATTCATTTAATGGGATACAGGTGGCCTGAAGTATTCTAAACAAGAGCTGAAGTATTAACCTCCTGCAGTATTCAGGGCTTCTGAATACTTAACCTAGAGAGAGAATGGTGTGTAGATATTTCCTCACTGAGAGACTGCAGAAGGTTTTACTGAGAATTCTGTATTGTTGGGTTAAAAACAATAATCCAGCTTTCCACATTTGTTCATACAGCAATACTGTTAGAAAACAGAGTTGAGAACACCAGCCTTTTCAAAACACATCTTTATCCATGTTTTGTAAACCAGTTACCAATTAAACCTCAAGAAAACAGAAAAGCCTTGCCCTAAAGCCTTAAAGCCTCAAGCAATGGCATGACTAAGGATTATTTCTTTGTATACACAGCATATTAACAACAGAAATGAGAAACAATTTTATATCACCTTATATTATACTAAAAGGAACCTGAAGATGACCACTCAAACAATTTCATCCTATTGCATCTGGATCCTAAGCCAGCCATCAGGAAATTATTTTAAGAACCCATTTGTCTAGGAAACCTTCCTTGTAACTCCTCTGCGCAGCAGTCAAGTGTATTATTGGCACAAATGATCTACAGGTTTGCAGCAAAACAGGAGACTGGTGTGCTTAACTACCGATAGATTTTGTTAAAAGTTACATCTAAGGTATTGCAATATATTCTCTATGCTTTTCAGTGAGACATAGAATCTAAGATTTCCGCAGAGATGGATTTTCATTTATGTCTTTAATGCAACTGATCTACTGACTTTAAACCCAAGCTCCAGATACTCCACTGTATCAGCAGAACAAACTCCAGCTCTGGCAGGTGCTATTAACATCCGATACAACTTTAGGCATGAAAGTAAGACAGTTTCTAATGGTAAGCATAATAAGCTGTAGGAAAAAGTTGCCTGGTATGTTGTACATCTGCAAGCTCTTGGAGGTTAACAAGTTGCACAAACATCTGCTGGGAGCAAGTTAGCTCTGGCTAACCCTTTCCTGGAGAAGGGCAGTATTCTGCAAAACCTCTTGGGTTCTACTCCAATTCTACAGATTTATATAGATATAGAAACTTGAAATTAATCTAGTGATAATTAAAAAGAACTCTATTTACACGCATACTACAACTCCTAAAACCATTTTGGAATTTTCCACAAAACCGATAGCCCTTTAAGAATCCAGGATATGTGTGGATTCTTGACTTCTCCCCAAGGTGACAGAATTCTCTGCTAATGCTTTCTTCGCAAAAAAGTCAAAGGTCATTTCTGGTGAAACATGTAATTTCACATTAAAATAACTGAATGAAACAGCATAACATTTTAGCTCCCCTTAATGTAAGAAATTCAAAGCTTTTGTTGGTTTTGCCAGATTTTTGTGTCTTGAATTAGACTGCAGGAAAACCCAAGAAACTTTCATCTGACTGAAACCGCAACTAGTCAAGTTAAAAAAAAATTAAAAAAAAAAAACAAAAACCTGTTCCACTTAGTGGATATTTACAAGCTTATCAGAAGAGCTTCAGGAAAGAAATACAGTTTTTTCATGCCACGAACAAATAATTAATTCCCTTTTTCCAATTTCTTTTCTAACTAGAGTTTTAAATGAGTAACTTCTATCTCAGCCTTAAAAACCAATCGTCTACCTCCTACTTTATATTAGGACAAAAGGATTAGACATGTTCTCTTTTGGTTCCACACATCTATCTTATTAGGCTATTAGGGAAGTACAGGTATTCAGCAGATGTGTGGGCTGACAGGATAAGGCATCTCCTTTTTGATAGCAAACTTAGCCAGTATTTTAACTTGCTTGTAGAAATTACACCTCATTAAATATGCATTTTTTTCCTTTCAATTTAAACAACATGTTCTCCAGAAAAAGGAAAATGTACTTTTTTCCTTCATTAAACCTATGAAAAGCCTGCCAAACCCTGAAATGTTCTAGTAACAAAATTGGGTTTTGCTGCTCTTAACTGGATCCTCACAACTTTATTTTCCCCTCCATTTACCATCTATTCTGACTGCGTACAAAATCAGCAAAATTACTTCATAGTATCACTAACCTTTGTTGTCTGCAGCTATAAATCCAAGAATGTTTTCATGTCGCAGCATAACTGTTTGATAAATTTCTGCTTCGCGAAACCATGAGCGCTCCTCTCTTGAAGAGAAGATCTTCACAGCAACTTCTTCTCCTCTCCACTTCCCTCGCCAGACTTCTCCAAAGCGACCCTTACCAATGCTTTCTTGAAGTACTATAGTTCTTGCAATTGTTCTTTGCACAAGTAAAGGTAAACCTAAAAGGAAGATTTAACATTAAGCTCAAGCATCACTAACAAACTAAGCACTTAACATAAGTACTACAATCCACATTCCATTAAGATATTTCTTTTAGAATGCACACAATCTCTCTTAAGATTTTAACAGCTTGCTGTGAATTGCTAATAAGCACGTAGGTAAGATGTTGCTTTCAACTTTAAAGGCCAGCAAAACAAGTACTCAAAGATATTATGCTACAAACTGCCTCCACAGTTGTTAAAGGCACAAACATCCTTTCAGTTTAGAATTTTGACAGCTGTTGATCCATAAAGTTTTATTTTAATGAAAAAAGAAATAAGCAAAGCAGTTCAAGGCACTTTTGCTACCGATTAACTTTATTTGTGACATGACTTGGTCCATTTCTGAGTTAAAGTTAAACCATGCTTATCAGCAACACTAACTGTTGAATGTCCAAGTACACCAGTAGCCTGTTAGTACTCTCAAGCTACCGCAGGATAGGAAAACATCCTTTTACTGCAAGCTTCCCATTTTACAGGCCATTCTTGTGCATGTCACTACACTTTTACTTGAGAAAAACACTTACATTCATGAAGGTTTTATAGCTTCGGAACATCTACCTGCTTTCAACTCACAGCACTTCATAACATGCTTCAGTAAGTTTATACAACAAACAAGAAGCACTGGCAACCCCCAGCCATCCGTGGGTTTCTGTTTAGTACTTTACAAAGTAATCTATTACTCCATAATCACTGTTTCAACAGCTGATAGAAGAACTTCTGTATTTCCTTAGGCTACAGAAAATAAATCCCAACTAGTAGCTCTAATAACTAGTTCCTGTCCATCTCTGGACTTTCTTTGCTAATAACAGCACTAGAAGGACATCTGATCTGGTCAGCAGCATTGCCGTGTTTGTGTCAGTCTGAGGAGTGCGAATTAAAACACTGCAGTGTTCAGAGGAGCTCTGCAAGACTTCCAGACCTACAGAAATTTTCTGCATGATCTGTGCTGACAACATACCTACGTGAAATAAAGAAGGGGAAAAAAATGGACACCACACCAGTGATTTAATCATTGTCAGGTGCTGGAATAATTCCTACAGAGAAAGTTCAAATTTTTGCTGTAATAGCTGTCCTCAGGTCAATTGAGCCTTTACAGTTTGGGTACGTAGCACATCTGTGAAGCCTAACCTGCATTCTGTATGGACAGACTTTTGAAATACAGAAAAAGCCAGACTAGAACAACCACAGGACCAACCTCAACCCTGAAAATGCAAAATTTGACTTTGCTGGACAGAGAAAGCTTCTTCCTTAGCACTTATGTACTACTGCAAAGTCCACTGGCAAATGTTAAACACAAGCTGATTCTGCACACTTGAAATGGGTGACATGCCCAATTTCTTTTTTCCCTGCTGCTGTTTCAGAAACCTGTTTGCACATTCTCAGTTTCAGATGCAGTGCTCTCAACTTGCTGTACCATTTATAGACAGCCCTTCTTGTTTAAAAAGATGTCCAGGGATATCAGCTAACCCCTAATGAAACAAAGGTCTAAGCCTTCCAGACATGGAGCATTTCAACTTCACATTGCTAACCCCCAATCAACACAGTAACATATCACAGTACAATAAAAACTCTGCTAACTGATCTATCCACCTCACTCCTATACTTATTTTTACAATATTTACAAGATTCAACTTGCTTCTGTTTTTTGCAACTGTGCTTTCTCTTACTACTGCTGCTAATCAAAACCAGAAGATCAGAATCCATATTTATCTTACACCCGTAAGAATTCTTACAGACTTTCTGCTGCAACTGAGCAGTCTCGTCTTTTTGCTATAGAGGAAATACAGCCCTGTATCACCGGGAACTTTAGCAACTGCTTTACTGTAAACCAGACTGCCTGAGAAGTAGCTCACTGGAGATAGCCACAACATTAGACTGACATACATATTGGGCACAACTGTACTTCAAGCTCTTGGAGTACAGTTTCTTTTAGCTGCATGAAGAAAGATGATAGTCTGCTAATCAGGAGGATGAAAAAGTTCAGCCCATGTTAAATTCAACAGCAGTCCATAACCTTTGGCATCTTATACTCAGCCATGGTCATCTAACTTATCCCTGAAGCCTTCACCATCCTCTTCACACATCATAACACAGTATCCTCAAGCCTTCTGAGAGTTTAACAAAAGAGTTCTTATTCTTTTCCATATCTTAACTCCACTCTGATTAGTTTGGACCAATGACTGTCCAATGCATAGGAAGTTTGTACCCAATTTGGATAAATCAGGAACTAAGGAATTAAGTTCAAAAGCACTAAAGGTAGCCAACAAAAGCATCTGCTAGAACTTTGTTCTTGTGTAAGTCTCTGCCCAGCAGACTTCCTCTGAAAAGTAATAAAAAGAACCCCAAACCCATGAACTGTGAAACACTTCATTCCCTTCAAGCTTCTACGAACTACAGGTAAGTTTTTAAGGAACTTTACATTCATTTTTGTGACCCTCTGGATTTCTAAACACTTCAAGTTCCTGCTTGAAGTCACCTACCAGTAATAACCAAAGCTTCTCCCCCCGTTTCAGGCAATTCTTGCTATTTCCTTGCAATTTAGTTACTTTGTCATTTGTGGGTTGGAGAGTAACAGCTGAACATCCCAATCTGTCCATACAATATGTAGTTGATATTTGGAGACTTGCATCATGATCCAAAAATCATGCTCGGCTCCAAGAGACTTTGAAATACTTCTATTAGAAGCTGCAGCTTCAGCAGAAGGATCCATCTCAGATGTTTCAACAGTTCTTTTCATCAAGCCTCTAGTTGTTGCAGGTCTTGTTCGTCATGGAACAACACAGCAATACTAACAGAAGGCAAGACTGAATAATTAACAACTTACTATTCATCACTGCAGAAAATGAATCCTACTTCCCTTTTGATCTGAGTAGGAAGCTCATCTTCAGAGTTTTGATCGCTTCTCTGTTTTATATGCTTCTCTTCAGAGAATATCACAATAAAACAACTGGTAGAATCCTTTTTATTTGAGTACCAGCTCTTTTGGTCCCTCAGCATGAATTTAAGAGCAGAATATGTGCTTTAGGTCACCAGACTAAACACTGCCTTAGCTGTGCCTCTTAGGTCTGGAAAATTTTGTCTGTTCTGTATATTTCCATTGTGTTTCTTGCAACCTCTTGCCCCAACACCATTCCTTTCACACAGTTCAGTTTGACAAGGTTAAGCACTATTTTAACTAGCAGTTCTGACTTTTCTTCCTTCAGTGACCTTGTTCCCCAACCCCAGTTTACTCCACAGATGTACAGTCGTCTTCATTTCAAATATGCTGTACCAAAGTCTGGATTAAAATCCATAGTTCAATGAGATTCAACTGCTGCAGGCATATTTCAGGACATAAGAAAATTATCAGTTCAAGTGCTGGGCCACAGTGAATTTATATAGTCATTGATTGACTAATTTGAGACAAAGTGATACAAGTCATTGCAAATATACAGACTGCCAACATTACAGAAAATAAGTACCTGAAGCACCTCCTATCCCACTGTCATAATAAAAGGGAAGTAAAGAACACTAAATAATGCTAATAATTGTCTTAGAAACAACTGCAGATGACGGAACTCACTGCAGCTGAAGTTAAAAGAGATCACTCTTAAGGAAACACCCAGTCTTGTTTTACAGGGAACATGACTTTGTCTTTCAACCATAAAAACAAATTAGTGAAGAGCTTTCTTTAAGGGTAAGTCAAATTCAACTGTATTTGTTGGTTTTCTTCCTCTGATGCAGCCATCAGTAGCCATTGCTCAAATACTCATCCCCAGGTGCTCTGGGAGCCTAGACCAGCTTGAGTTTCCAGAAGGTCTGAAAACGAAGTAATTCCCCGGGATGCTGCTTTTACTTAAAGCGTAATTTGCAAATAGGCAAGGAAAGAGTCAGTAGTTCATAAGCCATTTGCTCTGGACCCAAGTTTCTTCTAACTGGGATTCCCCATCTTTCCAGAGCTTATTTTGAAGGAATACTTCTAGAGTTTTCAAATATGGAGAGAGGCTGAGAAGCACCACAGGGAAGAAGGCCAAAAGGAAAATGAAGGGATATTCCTGATAACAAATGGAAAGACCACTTGACAACTAAGTTTGAATAAACATTATCATAGGCTTGACTTCTGATCTAAAGAACTGTGAGAAAGCAGCCATGGCAGAAGGGCTGTGATTTTCTACAGAAGTTAGAAGGGAACTATCAACCAGACACTACTTTAAAACAAGTGTAACTAAACACAGTTTCAAGGGAAAACTTTGAAGGCTTTCTTTCCTGGGTCTAGTGAAGTAATAGCAGCTAGTAGATTGCAAGTGACTACTTACACATATAGAACATGCACCTGCTTTTTTAAGGTGTATTTTTTTTTTAATTAGATTTTCTTTTCAGCCTTCTTTAGGAAAAATCTGTACCTGTAGACATTAAATGGAGAGTTTTATGCTCCTAATAGTTTAACAATTACATATCATAGCTTCTTGCACTCCAAGAAAAACAAATCAAAGAACATAATTGGAGAAGTCCAGTATTTGCATTTATCAAGTTCTGCCCCAATATATTGGAAGTTCTATCAATCACTTTCATTATTTGATTTAGTTAGTAAATTGCTGTTAGTAAATGTGAAAATTTATATAAACACAAACTACCACAGCTCCATTTCTAATCAGAGAGCATCTTACCCTATGACCAAATCACAGTTGGACACACAAAAACTTTCCCAATTCAAACATAACTGCCTACACACCCGGTGCAACCTCACCTTCTTCAGTGAAGATATGGCTAAAGATGACTTATTCTGACCTATATTCTAAGCATATTCAGCAAGTTACATTTACTTTACCTCACAGAGCAATGGACTCTAAACAGTTTTACCAGTTACTGCCCTTGGGACAGAAATACAACCCAGATGCTTGGGTTTTGTTGTCATAATTTTTTCCAATTCTGGGAAATTAAAGAAATCAGCATTTGAGAATCAAACACCAGTATTTCTTTGCAGAAAGTACTCTGAAAGGGCACGGATGTTTCAGCACATACATTTTCAAGTAGTAGGAGTAATTTTCAGTATTTAATTATTTAAACTTTTTATATAGTAGAAGGCTGATAAGAGGTTGCAGTACACAATCTGATTTCTCGCTCCTTAA
>Ga0065711_1003937_pt1 | contig 32838 bp, 18 predicted proteins | sample Hoacrofraction12_FD_59098 | JGI IMG/M metagenome (GOLD analysis project Ga0065711, IMG submission 59098) | Hoatzin crop microbial communities from Cojedes, Venezuela - Epithelial fraction 12 v2 (version 2) | ecosystem: Host-associated > Birds > Digestive system > Esophagus > Crop | place...
TTTCTTTCCATTCTCCTCCGCACGCCGGCGGGGGGAGGGGCGGCCGCGTGGCGCTTTTGTTGCCGGCGGCAGCCGAAACCAAAACAAGTGCACATGCGGAACATGTTAGGGAAGACAGTTTGGGTTAGTCCTGCCTTGGGCAAAGGCAAGCCCGTCCAGGGGATTGCTTTTGCTCAAGGACCTGAGTGTACCTGTTGGGTAATGCAGAAGGATGGGGAGGTCCGACGTGTACCTCATGGGGATTTGATTTTGAGTGAGAGTAGTCAATGAATAAATTGTATAAAGTTAATCGTTAAATAACCCTGTCACTGTCTGTTATCACTGTTATAATTGATATATGTCATACCAGTAGTCTCGTAGTAAGAATCGTCCAGATTAAAGAAGGATGGACTTTTTGATGAAACCTAGCAGAGCACAGCGATGATGGGACTGGACCTGGTTTTCAACAACTGGCATCCAGCGACTTCATCCAGATCGACATCTCCAACCTGCAGACTGTGGGTATGGGCCACACCAGATACATCAGCCACGAGCTCCGGACGCAGCAAGTGACCGCCCATCACCACACATCATCTCTCCTGCCATGGAAGACCGTTACAACAGATGGAGCCTGAAGTCATGGATTAAATGAACTCAACAGACCCTTTAGAGTGATGATCCATAGACTAAGGGAATGATATCTGGAGACAGGAGAAGTGGTGGTGATCAACTGGACAATGGGGGACCTGGGCGTGACGTAGATGGTATAGAATAAGGGGTGGATAATGTCCTGGGTTTGGCCAGGACAGGGTTAATTTTCACCGGAATCCAGGAAGGGGCACAGCCGGGCAGGCTGACCCAACCTGGCCAAACAGAGCCCGGTATTCGATACCATGTGCTGTCATGCTGGGTTCCAGCTGGGGAGAGCTGGGCACAGCGGGAACTCAGTTGCAGCTCGGGAGCGCATGGCAGCAGCGGGCAGTGAGTGCGGTGCTTTTGTTGCCGGCCGCAGCTAAACCATAACAAAGTACTGCTTGACAGTTGTCCAGCTCCTGCATCTAACAAGATGAGGCCCCAACTGCATTTGGAACCAGTAGGAGACATCATAAAGATAGTAATTTGTCAAATCATGCTTCTTGGGCATTACGAACATTTTTCCATTTCTCACTGAGCTTGTATTCATCATCCTGTTTATTTGGCAAAATCTCAAACCAGAGTGACCAAACAAGTTTCCTTTAACAGTTTCAGTGAAACCAGTTTTGATTTGTGACATATCCGGGTAACATCTCTCCAAGCAGTCATCAATGAGTGCAAGAAAATAGATCATGGAAGCTGTGACAGCTGAGTAGTCACTGAGTGACAACAGTAAAGAGTCGTGCACATTCACAAGTGAAATTCCAGTCCTGACAGTGTCTGGTCACTGAAACTTTGTGTTGTAACAGAGAAAAGGTTATTTGGGGCTGAGCTGAGTACTGCAAGATAGTGGAATTCCAGCAGGGTCATTAACAGGCTCCCAGAAGTCAAAACAATTCTTTCATTCTTTCTGACAAAGGAGAGAAAGTCCTGAAATTATTATTTGGGGGGGGGGGGGGGGGTGTCAGTGTGGCCCTACAGCTTGAACAATGGACTGGGGCCAGGACAAGGCTCCTTTCTATTTGCAGTCAGCTAACTGCCTGTCCTGAGTTCGGCCAGGACAGGGTTAATTTTCACCAGAAGGTGGGAGGGAACACAGCCAGGCGGGCTGACCCAACCTGGCCAAACAGAGCAGGGTATTCCATACCATGTGCCTTCACGCCGGATTCTGGTTGGGGGGAGCTGGGCAGAGGGAAGTCACTCGCAGCTCAGGAGCACGTGGCAGCGGCGGGCGGTGAGAGTGGCTCTCCGCTTTCTGCTATTTTGTTTTGTGTATTCTCCTCATCTGTATCGTTGTTGTCACTATTTCCTTTGTTTGCTGTTCTGTTAAACTGCCCTTATCCCGACCCATCAGTTTCTGTCTGTTTCTTTCCATTCCCCTCTGCACCCCAGCGGGGGGAGGGGCGGCCACGTGGCACTTTCGCTGCCAGCCGCAGCCAAACTATAACACTGCCTGTAGAATGACCATGGATAATTCTTGTCAACTCCTTCTGCCTCACTTTCCCCTCCTGTAATGCGTTGATAAAATTCCTGCACTCCTTCAAACACTTTGAATTCGTGGATATAAAGTTTCATGTAAAAGCTTTGTATAACATTTGTCTACCACAATGTACAGTCACAGTGTAGAAAAGGCTGAGATCTATTACTCTAAGACAAGCCAAGATGATGTTTTATCCAACTCATGTCAAGTTTCTTTCTCTCCTTCATTCCTCTTTTTCTTCTTTCTTCTAGGTGACATGAGTTCTACAAGTTTCTTAGCAAAACAGGTAGTGGTCTGCTCTGTCTCCATTTACAGAACAGTCGTTGCCCAACTGCACTTAGGTACTGAAATTTAATGCAGACCTTCATAACTTTCCACACAGGAGATTTTACTGAACTTGACATATTACTGTTTCTTTTTAATATGTTACTCTTTTCAATTAATGTCAAGCTATTTCACAGGAACAATGTAATCCATTAACGGGATTCATGATAAATGTCCAGACCATTTAGCTCTCATAGAATCAAATGTGTGCATGCTTTCCTGGTATCACTAGCTTCCATTTTTCCCCATAGCTTGCAATCTGTTGTCCTCTTTCCTAGAAGCAACCCTCTACCAGTCTCTACCGCAACTTGTTCATAAGAAAAAAAGCCCAGTCCTAGAAAGATAGAAAATTAATCCAGTAGTGTTAGGAAAGATTTTCCTCTGTATAACAATTTCATTTGTATTATTTTTCTGTATTAATTTTGCACCCTGGGTGTATGTTACCATAACTGGTCTATTAGACTGTTCATACATTAACTATCTAACAATACATTATTGATTCCATATATATGGTGTATTCCTTTCTGCCCAAAACAAGATATTGATTGTAACACAACAAACAGCAGAGCACCTTCTGGCTGATATCCATAAAGCATATTGTGGAAAAAGAACCCAATTTCACATTAGCAGGATTTTATTGTGTGACAGCTGCCTGGGAAGAATTGTTTGTGATGCATGTCAACACAAAGGCAATAGGTGCATTGCATTCATATCTGCATAGTAGGTGTATCTAATGCAGCCTAATGAAGCTTTGTACAGGTAAACAACCTGAAGCAACCATTCTTATAGCTAGTATTCTTCTCCAGCACTAGTGCAAAAAATGTTGATTCTATGTTAGCAACACGGGCCCTTGCAGTTTTTCACCTCAATGCAAACAATTTATAGTTCAGCCACCACAAATAAGAGTGATCTCTTGTAGAATACTTTCGATTTACAAATCAAAGCACTCTTTAGTTAGGAAGTACCTAGAGTTGTATTTTTCTCTAGCACCATCTAAGTGGGAATAGACCCTCATTCAACTCTGAATAGAAACTGCATGTCCTGCTGTTTAAGTGTTTAAATGCAAACCAAAGTCTCAATATTTAGACATTCTGAGTTCAGTATTTTGTCTGAACCTACATCCTTGCTGGAGTTTAGTCTCATTAATGACTAAAACATAGAAACTTCAGCCTAAGTGAAGGTGAACATACATTTAGAAAGGCCTATTAGCATTAACCATGTAGGAAGTCAGTATTGTTGATATTAAATCATTAGGAAGCTGGTGCTTCTACATTCAGAATGTGGTAGGAGATTAATGACACATTTCATTAAAAATCATCTTTTTCATTTAAAATATTTACAGTTGTAGAGTTTGATGCAAAAATAAATTAACTTTTCATAAAAATATTTGTGAAAAAATGTTTTTTTTTCCAGCAGACCATATTACCATTTTCTCAGTAGTTATAACAAGGAATACCAGCCAGGGACAAGCTGGTTGGAAGAAAGGTCCAGCAACAAGAGGGTTTGTAGCATATTATTTATAACCTAAGCCTCCACTCTCCTAAAAGGAAGTTTTATTCATTGTCTCTCACTGGAATTAATCAATGTTACGAATTTGTCAGGAAAACATGTGACTGTGTGAGTATGGCACTGAACAGGGAGGCAGAGGACAGAGATAATTCTTACCACTTTATGATCAGATGGTAAAACTGTATTGATTTCTGTGAGGTCCACACACTGCCCTCGATTATGATTTTCAGCTCTACAACTGCCTCCCTTATGACAGTGGGTAAACTCTGTTTTATTATGCTTCTCAGCCTCCTAGTTTGCTTGTTGGCCTGTTGGTACTGTGAACTCAAGAAGGCTAAGGCTGTTTCCTGTGATGAATTTAACAGTTATTGTCATATGGGGTACTGAGTTAAGACAAGTTCTCTAAACGCTGCTGCAGTATAAATAGAAGTGACTACATATCACACCTTGATAGCAAGTTTTTCTAGGTTTTTCCAGTTTCTTATGTAACTGGAGCTTGCTTACATGCCCTTCATATTTTCACCACGCACCATGCTCCTTACATGTGTTTCAGTGTCTTGTTTTTTCTGGAAAAAAATTTTATTGCTGGCAGGGACACTAGGTGAATGTTTACATTGGCAGCAATGGACATCACTTCCTAAGAGGATTTTCATTAAAGAAAAATAATTTTTCAAAAGCTTAATCCTCCTACTGTGCCATCAATTTGCTGCCGTACACAGAGCCTTTAGCATGGCACTAGAATGAGGACATCTGATCCAAGCAAAAAGGAATCTTCCCAAAAGATTTATGATTCAAAATCAAATTCTTAATTACAGGCCTTGAAATCTGATGTTTCAAAGCAGCTTTCACATTCCGTGTTACATGCTCTCTTTATGCTCCTGGAAAACACGTTTTTCTAATTGAGGGTTATTGTGAAATCTGATGAACATCAGAGAATTATTCATTTTAAATACAAGAGGAAAAGAATGGGCTAGTGTATGCAGGAGAGGACAGGAGATTAGAACTACAGTTGCACTAATATTTTGTTGGTGGTGGTACTTCTAAAATAGCAAGAACAAATTAGTCTCAGTTCATTCACAAATCAACATTTTCAGTCATCGTGAAGTTGAAAGGAAGCACCTCTTCAAGGCAAACAGTGTCATCTCTGATCCAAACCAAATGTTGTAGTTAGATTTGACAAATAATAGTTGTTTCCTTAATTCAAAAAATAAAAATAAGGTATATTCCAAAGTTTAGAGGAATTATATTCTCGAAAATGGAAACTTCATTTTAGGGCAATGAAAAAGAACATTTAATTTTTTTAAAGCAGGAATGCAGCTTCACAAATGAGTAGAGAGATGACACGGAAGCAAGATTTTTTCAGAACACAAATCTGCTTGATATTCAGCCAAAAAATTTTGTCAAACTCTGAGGCAACCTAAGCATGGTTTGTCACTGGAAGAGCTGACAATACCAAGCTCTGAGGTTCAATGCTAGTTCTAGAAGTGACATGAAAGATTTCACTAGGGAGAGTCAGTCTTTGAGATTTCACCTTTTGGGTTCGGCCTTCACACATTTTGTGCCTATAGGAACTCCCACTTCACAGACATTCTGTGCTGTGCCAGAGGTAAGGGGGAGCAGGGACAGTTGTAGGGATTTTCTGTGCAATTAGTTTAAATCCTTTAAGAACTCTGAGCAGCTAGACATAAACTTACCAACATGGGAAAAAAGGGCACTTCCTACTATATCTTTCACAAGCTACATTTTGTCACAGTTCAGAGATGAGTTATATCATCTGTGCCCTCATTTAATCATTTAGTAACACTTTATTTATTTTAGTTATTTACTTTACTTATTTGTGCCAACCATCTCATTGCATATCTGATATTACAACCTGGAGTAGGACAAGCTTCATATTTGTGAGAAGCTTTGAGATCCTTAGATAACAATAGATTCATAAATTTTGGTAATATTTACCTAAAACCATTACAGTTTACGTCACATACGAACACCAGAAAGCATCTAATCCATGTCTGCTCTGTATAGGGATGTTACTCTTTGTCTGAGTCTGAAAATGGCAACCACTCTTACGTAGACATGGAAATTAGGACATCACAAACTTCTTTATCTCTCAAGTCACTCTTAGATTCAGAAAGGAGTCTTCCCATGAAATGTCCTTGCATCGGATAGATTCAGTACTGGACTGATGAATCAGAGTAAATGCTTTGACACAGGAACAATCCAAAGTTCCTGTGGTGTTCCTATGACTATTTCGTGTGAATGCCAAAAAAGTGTAGGCATTCCAGTTTTGACAAATTAAAAGTTGTCTCAGAAATATCAAATTTAAACTATGGATACAATTGATACCATCAGAAACCCCAGCTGTAATTGCAGTGTGTTCACTAGAAATGGTGGAAGAGTTATCCGGAGTCTAGTCCACCAAGTTTCATCCACAAACTGGTTTACTGGCAAACACACACATTTAATTCTCTAAGGGGAGCCTTGCAATGCAACCCCTTTTGCAGTCCATAAAATCTATTGAACTGGACACAGCAAGCTGTACAAGAAATGTCCAAGCAAAATGGAAACAGGACACTCAAGTTAAGTAAAACGTAAGTTAAAAGCCACACAGCTAAACATACTGTCACCAAGTGCACAACTTGGTATTCCTTTGCCAGTAACACCAAATCATGACCCAATAGCAAGGGGCTACACAACGTGATAACTTCTGGCACCTCCAAACTTCTTGAAGCAAACTTGATTTTTGCGTGATGTTATCTACTGAGATATGTTCTATGTTTTTTGGTCACAGAAAATATCTTTCTTTTGTATACCTTAGAACACTGAATAACGAAACACATTGTTGGCCCAGTCTTTTTGGTGCCTACTTGGCTTGCCATCATGTCAACTCTCTATAGTCTCTTTAAAATTGTTCACAAAAAATCCTTTGGTAATAAACTTTAATCATGGGAATGAAATGTATCCATACACAGTAGTCAGCCAGGCTAATTAGAAAACACGTGATAAGGAATCATGTTTAAAATCACATGTTGACCCACTTTAACTTTCCTTTGTTTCTGGCTTTGCTAACACTAATAGCCCAGTTTCCAATTTGCTTTGTTCTAAGCCTGATCCACGTCCACAAACAAAGTAGCTAAAATGGATCTATCTGTCAATATGAGCAAAAATAGATCTATCTTCATGCAAACTGTGTTTTCCTAATTTTGCACAAATTTGTTTCATGACAGGTGGGTCACTACTGCTTTCCTGTCAAGATAGGTTTCTTTAATTCTTCCTGTGTTAATTCAGCATCATAGAATTATGTTTGACAGACACCCTAAAACGTCAGAGATGCTGTCTTTACTCACACTTTCTTATGTTATCCTCTGCTAAGGTTCAACACATGGAGGATAAACAACAGAGTTAAAGTTATACTGTACATTAGCTGCAGAAGTGAGACTAGCATCCATGCCAACCCCCTGAATCCATGCACAAAGAATGGACAATACCACTTCCAAACACATTAATGAGAACATAGCTGTGTTGCAGACACATAGTGAATATGAGGAAAATGCTTTTTTTCTATTATGATCTAGGGTCCAGCTGTGGGGGCAGAGATTTAAAATGGTGCATTAGCTGTAGGGTTTCCAAGATCTTTTTAACAGTCCAGATTCGAAGTATTGGCATGTGACAAACCAGACCGTAAAATAAAAGCTATGTGTCAAAGTCTAGTGGGGACTAGTTTCCTCTGTGCTCCTTGGATCCTCCTTAAATGAAAAGGCACAATGTGGGGAGTGTCCTTTTCCTTTATGGATATTTTTCTTAGCTGAGACAAACTGGAGAGATAGTGTTGCTTACCACTTGGACACCTAATATTCTTTATGCTTTTGCTAGAGATGTGTGGTTTTGACAGCTGCAGAAATTAAAAAGGCTATTACCACCAACTATCAGGTATTAAACAAGATTATGCTTGTAAAATAATACAAGCAAAGTTGGGGGTGAACAAAGAACTTAGATGTTTTGTCTGTTTGTTTTTAAAGGACCCAGGGAAAGTGGGTGGTCCAGTGTTGGAAAGACTGTACAGCAAGATCCAATTCAGTCATTCACCTTGAAAGTTCAGAGGCGGGTGGTCACCGATCGAGTTAAATGAGCATATGAGCAAAAATGAGCATAGGTAGAGAGACAAGTCTTTGCAACACTGCGTAGGATACACTGAGTACAACTGACTTCTCAGAATTTCTAAGAACTTTGTATGAACAAAGCCAACTATATTAGTTGACTCATTCTCAGGCTCTCTACAGCCAGTGGAAGAACAAAGCTCCCTACAGATGGAAAGTGATTACATAAGTTACAGCATCAAATGAAACAATATCCTCCATCTACAAGCTGTTCAGAAGAACAGATTGCAATTTTATTACTCTAACATCCAGAAACTCCTGGTGTATTTGGTGCTAAACAAACTATTGCTACTCTCCATGGTTTGTAATCTCAGTGAGCAAAGAAAAGGTTCAGTGCCTGGAGAGCAGAAGGATGATGATATTCAATGACTTCACTGAGGTTACACATTGAGTATATGGCAGAACTTGGAACAATACAGTCTTGTCTAATGTCCTTATCAGGACTGGAGGCAGCATACCATGAACAAGGAAAAGACTGACCAGCTTTCCCCCTGAAACTATGATGTATTATCCCTAGGTATGAGGAATGGTATCTGCTCTGAATTAAATCAGATCCTTTTGATTTTTCCAGTTCATTCGAGGAATAGGAATAATCACGCTTTGCTCTGTCTGCCAGCATGTACAGACCCAGTGCCTCAGACTATTTACAAAAATACTGAACTTCGCAGATGGAGGCAATCACAATGCCTCACTTAAATGTTCTGTATCTCCTGTTCATTTGCAGGAAAGGACACAGGCAAATGGAATGGTACACTTTGAATATTCACCTGCTTCCCCAAGCTTAGATTTGTTGGTAAAATGGACTGAAATATAAGCCTCAAGGTAAGCTTTCTCTCTGGGCTTGGCTGTTTTATGTGCTTTCTTCTCAGACATTTTCATCCAAGCTTCAGTTGCTCCTGCCTTAGAGACACTATCCACAGCAATGTGAAGAAGTCTACATTTTAAAACCAGCATGAAATAAGCATGCTCAGCTGAAATCTACCTTTTGCAGGGACCAATGATACCTCTCCAACAAGAAAGGAATAATTGTAAGAAATACACTCATCCCAAAGTTATTTTCAGAATGAACACTCCTGGAGTTAGGATTCAGTTCAGAGCACATGAAGCAGCTTTCAATGCCAGGGAATGGCTCTTTATTTCACCCTAAACTGGCTCTCGATCATAACCATCACCAAGCAGTTATCTGAGTCTGTGCTCTGAACAGGAGAAGGCATAATTCTGGAGAATACTAGAATTCTTGATTCAAACTGAGTCCTTTCTAAACCTCCAGGAAGCTCCAAGCAGCATGCTCAGCCCTTTCTGCCATTCGAATTCACCACCATCATGGTTACAACAGTCTGGAAGCAACACCTGGAATTGAATGGACTGGAACTGATTTGACATTTGTTAGAGAACAAAGTCTTTTAGCCTTCTGTCACCATGGGGTATCAGATCAGCATTCTGTCTTTAGCAGAGTCCTCAGAAGGAGTCAAGACGAATTGTTGATAACAGTTAAAATTGCCCCATAGACACTACTGAACCAACTGTGCTGGTACTAAGGCAACCATTATTTGTACTGTAGCATTGTGTAAGGGCCCCAGTGACTTGCCTGTGCTAGGTACTGTATTTCTTTTCCCCCTCCTGTCCTGCCAAAAAACTCCCCATGCTCACTCTGAAAAGAAGATGGGAGGCTCACAACTACCCTTTAAAAATGTCATCAAATACACTGAGGCCAAGATGATTGATCGGGGATGTCTCCAGCTGTGAAGCAGTGATGTCTGAAAGTTAGAAGCAGAACTGAGCCCAAGACATTTATTTCCGAAGTGAAACTGGGAACTCTCCTGCTGTCTGCCAGTTCCACTCAGACACAAGTATTTCTGACATTTTCTGCAGGAAACAGCTTTGTTGACTGATTGGAACTGTCTTTACCACCTGGCAGGTCAGCCTCAGGGACCTGGAGCCTTTGGGAAACACGCTGCAGTTCCTCGGCAGCACACAGTTTTGTGTGGTAATATATTACAGCCTCCACTGGACACCAGTGATACAGCCCCATTCCTATATACCGCATTTCTAGGACCTTTTGCGTTTCACTTCACGAATAGTTAAGTTCTTTACCTTCAGAAACAGTCGGTTATGTCCAAAGGGAGCCTGAAATCTCCTCCTGCAGAAAGTTCTTTGTGGCAGGCCTCTGTACCCAGGAGAAAATGTTTTGACTTCTGAGGGACAAACCATGATCCTGGGCTCATTACAAGAAAGTAAAAATCTTTGTGTTAAACAGGATAAGGATCCCAGATCATCCTACTTGGCTTGCTTGAAAAACTGATGAACTTACTGCGAAGTTTCTAACCTAGGAACAAAAGCAAATCATTGATAAAGCACACCAAGACCTAAGCCTTTACCAGTATACTTTCTTCCAGACCCAAATGCCTTAAAGATCTTGCAGATGCTCTTGGACTTAAAGCAATCTGCAATGTTTAACTTCAGGCCACCTTTACACATTCACCCAGAGTGGACCCAAGTATTATAAACTGTTTAAGAGACAAAAATTGTAAGTTCATAGTAATCTGCAACTTCTCCAAGCATTTTCTGTCTAATATAGCTATTTTAGTGATAGGTTTTGATCAGCAACGATTTAGAGGATTTTTTTTTCCTTTGGGCATTTTATTTACTTTGCTGAAAATCCAAGTAGAAAAATATACATATTTATATGTATATGTATATATACAAAACTAAATCGGACATCCAAGCTTTTCCAGAAAAGAGAAATTTCTCATGAACAACTATTTTGGGGGGCGTTACTGTTTTTGGTTTATGACTCTTCACTTTAATGCTTTTCTAACCAAATCAGCATTTTTTCATTAATATTCGCAGCTGGATGCAAAGCCAGTTTTTGTTCTGAGAATTTAACAAAAGAATTTTGAGCAGCTGTACAGTTTTTATTTATTTGCACAGTGGTTTAGGTACATTAATGACAGGCATGAGACTGTAGTGATGAAGCTACTGTATAAAAGCAGGATGCAACCTGCTAATATACAAGTCACAAGTGAAACTGAAAAATGATGAAGCAAGTTTACTAAGCAGTGAATTACAACTTGTTTCTTTAACCAGATGTTGGGTATGTCCAGACGAATAGGTGCAGACAGTTGGGATTTTACTTTACCATACTTCACACAAGCCAGATGGCAGCCAGCTCTATCCAAATGCCATGTAACCTAACAAACATGGCACTGAGCCTGAGCTAATATATCTTACTTCTCAGCACATGGCTTCTGAATTGGACTTCTCTATCTCGCGGGTTCAAAACAAGGGCAAAACAAATGTACAATTGCCTTCACTCACCCATTCAAGCACCCCTCAGAAGAATCATTCCCATGCATTTTCCAAACTGGCTGTGATGCACTACGATGAAATATCATATGAAGACAAAAAATTCAAGACAAAATACCTTTCAATACAAAATCCATGCCAAACCACATTCTGCCCCATTAAAGTGCCTCATTCCCTTTATTTTAGTGAATGCATATTGTCAAAATCAACGACAACCTGCATATACCTAGTTTTCTGGAACTCAATGGTGAGAAAATGTCTCATGGAGAAATTCTGAGTAACGCTACATTTAGTCCATGAGGTGAATTCCCGTGGTAAAAAAATGGTATATTGCTGGTCTGGAACTTTTTGATGGAATGTTTTTTCTTTAAAAATTCTTGAATGTCTTGAAACAAAACTTACTGTGCTTACTATTTCAACAGAAACTTATCTGTGTTCTTAGATCTTAGATCAAATTTCTGGTCAAACCCACACTCTTTTGGGTGGGTGTCTGGATGGATAAGTCACTTGACTGACTTAAAGCTAGGTGTCATGACAGAGGAGAAGCCAAGGCATGCAGCCTGGCATGGCTAAAAGGACTCCCACTATCATGGTTTGTAACAGTTCCTTATGAGCTAAGAGTGAAGGCAACACAGCATTAAATCAAATTAATGCAAAAACTCATACTACCCTAAATAAGAATAGATTATTTGATGAACTCCCTATTTATAGCTTATCTGCTAGGAAGGAATACATAAGCAATTAACTTATTGGATGACTTTTCTTCAGGATTTAGATTTGTAAAGAAAAGTGTTCAGAAGGGAACAAGTACAAACAATAGAGCAAAAATGGCTATTAGCTATTCAAAGCAAGTATGAAAATACTGAAATTAAGAAGGTCAAATTTGCTTTTTTCTATTACTTGGGGTTTTTTCAAAGTGAAGTTTAGGGGTAGAGATGCCCTGCAATAATAGTATGACACTAAGAAAAAAAACGTATCATACTGAAAACTATCCTAGCAAACTACAGGAGACGTAGATGTGGAATTAGCACGAAAATGGAATTTGACTGCCAGGAAATGCTGGTGTCACTCAAGTCTACCCTGCAACACTGTATCTGACTCAGAGACAGATTTCAGGAATTTCATTTGCAATTCAGCTTTCATCTACTTCACATCTTTCATGAATCTTCAGGAGTTTTAAGCCATTCTTTTGATCTTCCTGCAACCCTAACAGGTGAAGAAGCATTATTATCCTTATTTTACACATATCAGACTTAGACACAAAGAGCATGAATGAGTCACCCAAGATGACACAGCACTTCAGAGAGAGAACCTAAAACACCAGCCAGGAGACCTGACTGAGCATCCTGTTTTCACCACTTGAGAAAAATTCTTGTTGTAGGAACTGAATGGATGGAAGCCAATTAGCCACCTGTTTCATTGTTTGGCATTTTCAAGACATCTGATGTGTGCTAAGTGGAGCAATGTGCTTCACACATACAGGACCTCCTGCTACTCAAGAAGGCTAAAGTTTCACACATGACCAGCACCTTTCACTGTGTAAAACATAAATTGCACACATTCCGGACTTCCGTTTCTATTAAACAAATGTTTTGACTGGGAGCACTGATTCTGTTTCACCTCTGTTGTTTCTGATTTCCTATTGCTGTTTCCTTTCTTACCACTCCTCTTCCTCTTCCAACACTGGTGCCAACACACTGGCCACACACACACAGAGGTCATGGTTGCTAGTAGCCAGCTGGCAGGTGGTGGATATTTTTCTTGCAGCATATGTATGTGTGGATGACTGCTCTTGCTGCGTGACTGACTTCGTTGCTGGCAGTGCTTTTGGCTGGGATATACTCTCTGGCATTATTTTCGTTCCAGACCTTTGATGGGCTGACTCTCCTGTTTCGTTCTCCCAGACAGTATATTTCAATATTCCCTTTTTTTCAGCTTGAGACAGTGATGGCTGTGTGGGTGTCTTTTAACGATGTTTGCACAGCTCCAGGCCTTTCTGTCACTTTATACAGCTGTGAAGAGAACTGTGGTGTGTAGGTATCTATGTGTGTATTCATGCAATGCTGTTCATGGTTATGTGCCTCCCACTTCTTGTATGTGAATTTGCTTCTGTATGTGCACGTGTGCATGCATGGTCCTATGCCCTCCTGATTTTGTGAGTATGCCTGTGCATATGTGCATATACTTCCATTGGTGTGTCCATTTGTATAGTCTGTGTATACCTGAATATGCATATTTATCAATGTGAATGGATATGTGTCTCTCTACGTACCCTATCCTTTTAGTACACACAGAAAAAAAAAATCAAAAGCATTATTAAAGTTTCAAAGTTGAACATCAGACATGTGAAATTATTTTAATTCAGTTTGCTTGCTCAACCTGAATTTTGACTCTGTGTATGTATATCCCCTAAAATAATTTAAAATGACATCTATAGATTTCTAATTAATTCAGTGCTCAAGGCAGACCTGCTGTAGGAAGGCTGCATGGCAAAGGAGTCTTCTGCCTCATGTATTGCAAAAGCTGGTTGCTTTTTAGAGAGTGAGGCAGATGATTACAAAATTATGGTACTCTGGATCCTTGATCCCACATGTCTCATCCCTCCAGATTTCCCTTTGCAGTGTCTCTACATCCTAGACTTGGTCACATTGCCTAGTTCTTTATTCTGATCTCAAACTGATTTTCTAGCAATTAACAGCTTTCACTACCTCTCCATCTCGTCTCTTTCCAAACTAGCCACAGTGTCAGCACCAGAACTGCTAATGTAAGTTCCTTCTGCATTTTGCATCCTCCAGTTACATGCCCACATTATCTAATCCCTTCTTTTTCATAAAATATCTAAACAATTTTCAATTCATGTTACTTCTACCTTCATTGTTAATGTGCAAAACATGCATACAGTGTGCAACATTTGACAACCATAACAACAGGCAATTGTCAAGAACATAAGAATAAAAGTAAATTTCTGCTACAGTTCAAGATTCCTGTAATACCCAAAGGACAGACAGAACAACTCTGTTTTAGGAGCTCAGAGAAAGTAAAAGTGACTGAAGAGAGAAAAGTGAAATGCAATGGCCTTAATATATGATGGTACACTCAAACAGTAGTGAATGTTTGCAAAGTGGTAAAGGACACATAACAGCAAGGTATATTCCTGAAACATCTTGTTACAAAACGAAGTATTATTTTCTAAATGCTAAACTCTTTAATTCTTGCTGGCAATGTATTTTTGTTGAATGATGAAAATGACATATATGTGGCACTGGTAAAACGTGACATCAGTCAACAAGAAATGCTTACAGATGCACACTGTGTACTACCTGATGAGGGGAAGACAAAAGAGAAAAGGAATCCTCAGTTCTGTAACCACAGCTAGAATACTCAGGAAAATATCCTGAAGAGACCACTAGAGCCTCACCTCGGAAACGTAGTAAAAAGAGAGGAAACCACGATAGGTAAGGGCAAAGTAGCCCATGAATCTTATCTACAGAAGCAAAACTGAATGCCAAAGTAAGAACATACAAATACAGTCCATAGCTTATCATATACATGTAGCTAGGTGATTACCTCTAAGTGCTGTCAGGAACTGTAAGCATATAGCTCAACTCAGTATTTATTGAAATTAAAGTAAAATACTCCTAAAGAGTCTTAAAGGTATTGGATAAGTACCACGACTTTTTTTTACTGAATACACTTCCATGGGCTAGTCTGAGACCTCAGTACTATTTGAGCAACTAGGAACTTTACGAAATCAATGTCAGTTCTGAGTATGCCAGACCTAGATTTTAGTGCTCTACACACTTGTAGTCACCTGATAGCAAGTCTTTTCCAGAAATCTTCCACTTGTCAGTCCCACTGAAGGAATGGAGACGTATGCAATGTATTATAGCTCACAAGACAATTACAGCCAGCCAGTACAGTTACACTGGCAAGAAACTTCCAGTGCTAAGTATGTGGTTCAATAGAGAAAGTGTTACTGGCTAAGCTGCACCAATGACATTTAAAGAAACATTCAGGCTATTCTACTAGGCTTTTTCAAAAGAGAAATTACTTATGTTTACTCTGGAACATTTTTGAGAAACTTTTCCTGCTCATATGTTACTATTAAACCATACAAGTTTTCCTACTACTACATAGCCATTTTCCTTTACCCTTGAAAGTATACTGGAAATAGAATTGTTCAGAATGTAATATAATTTTGTTGTCATTACTATTAAGAATACATTTCACTTTCTACTGAAGATCTGTTATTGTAATTCATGCTGCACTAAATGTGTTCCAGTTGCTAAAAAATACAGATTTCAGGAATCAGAAGTGGGAATGACCACCCCAATCAGAAGTGCAATCTATTCAAAATTAGAGGCTGGATGTATATAAAATAACTATTTTCAACTAACTTCTTGATTTATGAGTATTTTTACCAATAACTAAATTGCTAGAATCCCTAACAAAAGGTAAACACAAAATTACACAAACTATGCCTTAATTAAGTCTCGTTTCTAATACTTAAATACTATGTCTGGAACTTCTACCATTATCCATTGGCTGTAATAGTGATGCATCTGTGCATTAGAAACATTAGTTAACTCATATTTCTGAAGTAGTTTATGAACCTAATACTAAAATATTTTTGTATTTTTTTCTTTTTAAAGAGAAAGCCCTTCTCTTCAGTTTTGTACAGCATTATCTCCAAATTAAAATTCATTATGCAGGGAATTTTTAACATATACCCATATAACTCCCTCCAATTGTTTTACTTCAACCAGTTGGCCAAAAATTAATTCAAAATAGCAAAAACTATCATTGCTCTATTTTTTTCATACCTGTTTAAAATTTTAATGGAATTTCTTAGAAAACCTATTTTTTTTTAATTTCTAGCCAATCTAGATTAGACAGAGCTAGAATTTTCAGTTCACAGAACACACCTAACCACATAACTTGCTTTCATTCAGATCTTCCCACCACATTAGCTGCTGTTTTACAGGCATACCCCCTAATGCCAAGTCCTGAGCATTCAGTCTCCTTTGACCACTTGCTGACCTGTCTAATGCCACAGGGTTAATTATTTTATTGCTGCAATTGATAGCTATAAGCTCTTCAGAAGGGATAGGCAAGGAAGGAGAGGTGGTGGGGTAGCCCTGTACATTAGGGAGTGTTTTGATTGTCTAGAGGTTGATGATGGCGATGACAGGGTTGAGTCTTCATGGATAAGAATCGGGGGGAAGGCCAACAAGTCCGATATCATGGTGGGAGTCTATTATAGACCACCCAACCAGGATGAAGAGGCAGATGAAGCATTCTATAAGCAGCTGGGGGAAACCTCACGATTGCTGGCCCTTGTTCTTGTGGGAGACTTCTAACTTAGCAGATGTCTGCTGGAAATACAATACAGTAGATAGGAAACTGTCCAGCCCTGGAGTGCATGGAAGATAACTTCTTGACACAGGTGATGGGTGAGCTAACTAGGGAAGGCACCCGGCTGGACTTGTTGTTTGTGAACAGGGAAGGACTTGTGGGTGATGTAATGGCTGGAGGTCATTTTGGGCACAGTGATCATGAACTGATAGTTTTCGATTCTTGGAGAAGTAAGGTGGGGGTTAGCAGAACTGCCACCTTGGACTTCCAGAGGGCAGACTTTGGCCTGTTTAGGAGCCTGGCTGACAGAGTCCCTTGGGAGGCAGTCCTGAAAGGAAAAGGAGTCCAGGAAGGCTGGACACTCTTCAAGGAGGAAATCTTAAAGGCACAGGAGCAGGCCTTCCCCATATGCCGAAAGACAAGCCAGCAGGGCAGAAGACTGGCCTGGATGAACAGAGTGCTTTGGCTGGAACTCAGGAAAAAAAGAAAAAGAGTTTATGTCCTTTGGAATAACTGGCAGGCCACTCAGGAGGACTGCAAAGATATTGTGAGGTTATGCAGGGAGAAAGTTACACGAGCCAAAGCTCAGCTAGAACATCGCCTAGCTACTGCTGTAAAAGACAACAAAAAATATTTCTATAAATACATTATCATCAACAGGAGAGTGAAGGAGAATCTCCATCCTCTATTAGATGTGGGGGGAAACTTAGTGACAAAGGACGAGGAAAAGGCTGAAGTACTCCATGCCGTCTTTGCCTCAGTAACAGTACCGGAAGTTGTTCTCTGGACACCCAACCCACTGAACAGGGAGCAGAAGGAAACCCCCAAAATCCAAGGGGAAATGGTTAGTGACCTGCTATGCCACGTAGACACACACAAATCTATGGTGCTGGATGGGATCCATCCAAGGGTGCTAAAGGAGCTGGCGGATGTGCTTACCAAGCCACTTTCCATCATCTGTCAACAATCCTGGCTAACTAAGGAGGTCCCAGTTGACTGGAAGTTAGCTAATGTGATGCCTATTTACAAGAAGAGCTGGAAGGAGGATCCAGGGAACTACAGGCCTGTCAGCCTGACCTCAGTGCCAGGGAATGTTATGGAACAGATCATCTTGTGTGCCATAACACAGCATACACAGGACAACCAGGGCCCAGTCAGCATGGGTTTATGAAAGGCAGGTCCTGCTTCACCAACCTGATCTCCTTCTGTGACAACGTGACCTACCTAGTGGATGAGGGAAAGGCTGTGGATGTTGTCTACCTAGACTTTAGCACAGCCTTTGACACTGTTTCCCACAGCATCCTCCTGAAGAAACTGGCGGCTCGTGGCTTGGATGGATTACACTTTGCTGCATAAAAAACCTGGCTGGATGGTCAGGCCCAAAGAGTTGTGGTGAATGGCGTTAAATCCATTTTGCAGCCAGTCACAAGTGGTGTTCCCCAGGGCTCAGTTTTGGGTCTGGTCTTGTTTAACATCTTTATCAATGATCTGGATGAGGGGATTGAGTGTTCCCTCCGTAAGTTTACAGATGACACCAAGCTGGGCAGAAGTGTTGATCTGCTCGAGGGTAGGAAGGCTCTACAGAGGGATTTGGACAGGCTGGCTCAATGGGCCAAGGCCAGCTGTATGAGGTTCAATAAGGCCAAGTGCCGGGTCCTGCACTTTGTTCACAACAACCCCAGGCAAGGCTGCAGGCTTGGGGAGAAGTGGCTGGAAAGCTGCCTGGCAGAAAAGAATCTTGGGGTGCTGGTCAACAGCTGGCTGAACATGAGCCAACAGTGTGCCCAGGTGGCCAAGAAAGCCAATGGCATCACGGCTTCTATTACAAATAGTGTGACCAGCAGGAACAGGGAGGTGATCATTTTCCTGTACTTGACACTGGTAAGGCCACACCTCGAGTACTGTGTTCCGTTTTGGCCCCCTCACTACAAAGATGACATTGAGGTGCTGGAGTGTGCCCAGAGAAGGGCAACGAGGCTGGAGCACAAGTCTTATGAGGAGCAGCTGAGGGAACTCGGGTTGTTCAGTCTGGAGAAAAGGAGGCTGAGGGGGGACTTTATCGCTCTCTACAACTACTTGAATAGAAGTTGTAGCGAGGTGGGTGTTGGCCTCTTCTCCCAAGTAACAGGCAATAGGACAATGGGAAATGGCCTCCAGTTGCACAAGGGGAGATTTAGATTGGATATTAGGAAAAATTTCTTCACTGAAAGAGTGGTCAAGCATTCGAACAGGCTGCCCAGGGAAGTGGTTGAGGCACCATCCCTGGAGGTATTTAAAAAATGTATAGATGCAGAGCTTAGGGACATGGTTTAGTGGTTGAATTGACAGTGTTAGCTTAGTGGATGGACTTGATGATCTTGAAGCCCTCCTCCAACCCCAAAAAATCTGTGATTCTATGATTTATTATTATTATGATTATGTTTTATTTGTACTGAAATAGTACCTTGAAGGACCCATTATATGTGCAATCCCTGCCCCAAAGAGTTTGCAGTTGAAGTGTGAGATAGCTGTAATTCTGATCCATTATGGGTTTGTCTGAAATACATAATCACTCTTCAGGCATTCTGACTTCTTTAACTTCGGTAAATGAGTCAATACTTCTTTTAGCAGCTTACCAAAAGATACACACCTCTATCCTGAGCTACTTCTTAGCTTAATTGAGGCTATAGACTCACCTTAGTTATAAAGATTGACACATCCTTCTCATGAATTTTTCATTCTGAATTACTTCAAAACAAAAACAATTTTAATATATAAAACATTTACAAGATTTTAAAAGTACAACAGAAAAACACTGCATTATTTCAAAGTAATGGTTTATAAATAAAATTAATTATAATATATTGAAATTAAGAACGAGCTCTGCATTGCTCTCCATTTGAGTAGCTCTATAAAAACAACAAAAGATTAAGCACAAAATAAAGTAATTTGCTGAACTGAAGACTTGTGATCTAAAGCTAACTGAAACCATACACAAACTTCATGCAAATGATGTTGACATGCATCTTTTTGTAAAACAAAGTGCAGGTATACACGTTTAACATACCTACGATGAGATAGAAAAAATAATTTAAAAAGAACCATTAAACTTATTGCACAGGCTACGATATTTCCTATAGAATATTTTTAAAGGAATGGTGAAAAGTTGAAACAACACACTGGTTAAAAAGATACTTTGTCCCAAGGGCAAGTACTGTAGTGATCAATTACATCTCGAACTGCAGGAACAAAATTAACAAACTTGACGGAAACCACCACATTGCAATAAAAGATATTATACACAGATGAACAGGAATTCAGAATGCTATTTATTTGAAACAGCAGGTATAATATGCTGTACCTCTATACCCCCTGATGGAACATTTCTAAATGGGCTACCCCTATTTTGCAGCGTGACTGCGCTTTGATTTATGGAGCCAAAGTAAATTACATGCTTCGCCAATAAAAATTCCTTACAAAGGCACATTTTTCCATTTCATTTTAAAGTGAATATGAAAAGAAATACATACAAAGGCTTTTTTTTTTAATAAACATTGTTATGGAAAATGTATGATACAGGTACGAAAGTATGTTTGTATATGTTCACAATGGTATTTTCTGTACAGTTTTTCAAAAAGGAAAGATGGGAAATCACTTTGCATATATGAGACAGCACAAACAGTATTTCCTGTCTGAGGGAAGAAAATAGTCATGAAAATAATTCACTGGTTTATTTTACAAGTGAATGAAATCTCCTCAGTAATTTTCTGTTATGCAGTAATTCTTTGTTAGTGTGTTAATAGAGGGCACAACCAGTACAAGGTATTGATGTGCTAGCTGCCTGGCAAGTGATAGTAGACTGTAGGCAGCTGCTGGATGTAACGCACACTAAATCATGCACTACATGTCATGGGGAGATTGCAACACCTGACACATTGATGGTATTTTGAGTTTCATCATGTTTAGCTTAGATTTCACTCTCAGTACTGCCATATAGCGGGTCAAAATACAAGTGGAATGGTCGCTAACACATTAAGTTTAGGCAGCTATAGTTCCCCATTCTTACAGGATCCAGTTTCAGTCACCTAATTTAGCTATCTGTGTGGTGGAATCCATCTCACATAATGCTGGATGTGTAAAAGTCAGATGCCTCACCTTTCCAGAGAACTGTAGCTTTAATCTGTGGGGGTCACCACCAGCCACATCCAGATTCTGCACAAATCAATCTTACTAAAATAATTCTATGGCATGCATAGCATAATAATAAAAGGAATTAATCCTTACTCACATTAGCCCTTTGTTGCTAGGGTTCCCTAACCCTACCGATCTGACTGGGGTAAAAGTAGATTATATTGCACGGACAATTCTGCATTGGCTGTAGGAGTGAAAGGAAAAGAGGAAAATCTTTCATGCTAAAAATAAGCAGAAGCATTAGATAGCTCAACCAAAAACCCAAATCTAACAGAAACCGTCAAATCTTCTCCCCACAGATTCTGGTGGAAAAGTTGAAAAGTATATATGGGGAACTAGTACTGAATGGATCTTCAAATCTCTTTTCACTGTGACAATTCAGATATTTTCAATTGGACTTTGAAACCTTTTGGAAAAGTGTTTGAGGCTGAGAGTTCAACAAAAATACCACTGTTAGCAGATGACCCTTTCAAGCTATTCACTCTCTACTTCGATGAATACAGTTTCAACAGGACTATAACATCAATACCACAACATTTCTTTGGCTTCACTTGTGACATCATAATGTACATACTTTCTCACCCCTTACTGATAATTAGATGTAATTATCATATTAATTCTAAGCAGCTTCTCTTCCTGCATTGCACTAATCTCGTATTGCATCTTCCCTTTAATCATCCAATCCTCTGCCTCACTCTTTCCTACTTCTTATCTCAGCTCCTGTTCCTGGAACATGCTTGCACTGACAAATCAACTTTTGGCAACATCAGAAGGGGCAGCTTCACATTTTTCCTATTCACACCTCATCCACTGCCACATGAAGACTCCCCGTATAAAGATACATAGCCAAGTCAGAATTACTTTCTACGTTTCTTGGTAAAAACACAGTTCATATTTACAGCAGCTAAAAGTACTTGCTATCTGGAAGGGGGAAGACAGAAGACAAAACTTTTCAGGAGCACTGAATAAATCAAGAGAACAGACAACATGACAAAGTTTCTGTAAGATTTTTCTTTAACTTCTTGTGATGTCTATTCAGTTTTGCCACTTGACCAACCTGCATACTTAAGCAGATCACTATTCCTATTATGGATTACAAAGTAGTATTGTTATTCTCACGTGAAATCTCAGAACCAATCTTTTACTTGCTGTCAATCAAAAGAACAGGCTACTTTCTCCTACTTCCCATCAAGCAGGGACACTTCCCTTTGATAAACCCTCTGCATAATTGGTCCCTCTCCTTCCTTCCCATGCTGGAAGCTTTTAAAATCTGCCAGCTGGAATCCTTGTCACCTGTGCTTACTTGTCTTCCCACCATTCTACAACCTTAAAAAGACCATATGTCCTGTCGCTAGGAGGATTTTCTTCCACATTCACCATTGTGCTGTTGAATCACTTTTCACTGCAATAAAGCAGGGATTATTTAACAGTGATCTGCAATATGTTTTCAGTAACATTTATTAAAACTCCTTTCTGCTGTAAAAGATCCTGTAACATGTGGGTCATGAAGCAGAATCCCTGATCTAACCAGTTCCCTCTGGAATAGTTTGCTAGAATCCTAATTTCTTTTCTGGGAATAAGGAGAAAAGAATTAGTGAAGTTTCTTTGGCAATGATAAGTAACTCCATGATGAACTTGTTTTCTCCAAGTCAAGAGTACAAGCGGTATTAAATGCAGACTGTTAGCAGGAAGATGAATGCAGTAAAAAACCATCTTCAGGGACTGGGCACCACTGACAAGCACTGGAACGCCTTGGGGTAAATACATCCCTTTTGAATGTGGCGTCATCAGTGGGTTTATTCCAGGTCTGGATCATGTTGCCATAACACTGCAATGGCTTTCAAGAGCTTATAAAACATATGACCAAATTAAGAGAAGGCAGTAAATAATAATAAAATACTTTACATTTCCAAAGCACTTTGATCCTAAAGCTCACAAGGAACCCAATTATAATCCTTTTTAGGCATGAAACAATGTATTAGCACCTAGTAAGATTTTCCAAAATTCCTAATATAGACACCAGCTTCCTTCTGAAAATTCCATTAGATACATAAACATCTGCATCTTAAGAGACCTAAATACCTTTTGTAAAAACAATGCAAGTACATAGGTGCTCCCCTACATTTTAGTTGCCTTATAAGTTGCAGTTTGATAGAATCCTTAAAACTCTACTTTGCAAAGGCCCTATTAAAATAGCAAACCTAAATCAAATGTAAGCTTTAAGTATTCTGTTCTGTTTATCTATTTCCTGAAGCAGCCTGTTTGAAATAAAAGACATTTAAAATTCCCCATACACGATTTTAATTGAATTCTAATACTTTCTAACTTTTCTCTATAAATGCAGAAAGACATGCAAAGAAACTTCCCCGCTTAGAACTCTATCTTACATCCACAAGCACCAAAAAGTTAGTGCTGCCTCCCACCTGCCCTAAGGAACTGCTCTTCATATTCTGCACCGTATTTTCCATTGTCCTTGATATACTTGTTCCTCTGTCTAGCTCCAGTATTGGAGTGCCTGCCAGCTTTGAATACCTCAGTGCCCTACCATGCTCTCTGCAACATTGCCATCCTTGGGAATAGTGTCCATCTCAATTTAATACTATTTAGTGGTTTACAGATCTCATGGTCTGTAGCTAGAGTGAATTCTGACATTGCTGCTACACCAAATTTCCCTTGGACTGCACCCTGGATCTACCTCCATGTTTTTGTAACTGAAGATGCCAGCAACACTATTTAAAACTAACACACCGTTCTCCATTCTGTCAAACTTTCACCACTGCCACTAGTCGTAGTTGCTTTTTTCTACTGCATTCTCTTCTCTGCTGCTTCTTTATCAAACTCCTCACCCTATTCTTTAATCCAGTGCTCCTTTGTTTCTATGACAGTGTCTTTCAAAACATATTTTCTAATGAACTCTTTTCTAATCTGTGGTCTTTATACAAACTACTGTCTTTTTTCCTAGAGAAGTCAACACATAGGTGTGAATTCCAAACCAGCCACTGTGCTGAGAGCTTTGAAGCTGAATAAAACATGCCTCAAATCAAGACTGTTTTTAAATAGAAAGGGACCAAGATGATTAAAGTGGATAAAGAAGATGTGAAAAGCACTGTACTAAGCTGGCTTTTGTTATTTAGTATTTCCTAGGGACCCATGCTGCACATACCAAGGACTTGCTACTGAGTGCGGAAATGAGCCATGACAAGTTTTTAACGTGCTTTGTGTTGCTTTAATAGTGAAACCCGTTAAACTATAAAAACATAACAATGTTCATAAAAATTTGACACTCCTCACTAAAGACAGGGCTGCTGGAAGCTGCCTCTGCTCCAGCACAACCCTGCTGAGCCACTTTACTAGATCTGACTCCCAGCTCTGGGACATGGTGGCACCGCGGCTGCTTTCAGCTCCTGTGGAAGGAGCCTGACCCACCAAAAACACAAAGTAGAGGCTTAGAGCTTTGTTTGACTACCAACTTTTACTGCCTGCTGCAGTCCTTATCAATTTCAGAACACACTACTTCATTGCTTCTCAGCTGTCTCACTGAGCAGAACCATGGACCATGATGGAGCAAGAAGTCTACTACACAATCTTTGCCCATCTCACTTGGACTACTTTATTAGATCATGCCTATTTCTCTAGTGAGGTTCTGGGAGACACTAAGATGCTGGCAACAAAGGTCTAGAATATCTGTTCTAACCTATGCAGGTTGCGCTAAATCACCTTAGCATCAGAATGCCATCCGATGGTATACTGAGCAATAGAGTTCAGATATGTCTTCTGTTTGTTTTTACAGTATTTCCTCAAGAGAAGAAACATGAGTGAAGAAACTAAATTACTTCTCTGGATATGGAAGTTTCTTGTTTGTTTGGAGTTTATATAGAAAAAACTTGCAAGCCAATACCTGTGGTCTTTTATTTATGTAAAAGAAAGTGCACTATGCCTTGGAAATGCATGTTACATTTACAGCAAGAGCTGGTGAGGGTTTCAGTAGCCCTTAGTTACTCCGAGAGTTCTTCCTACTGTTTCAAATGGCCCTGCAGAAACCTCCATCTCCTGAAATCCCCAATATGCGATGTGCTGCCAAAGAACTGCAGCTGAATATGTTATAGAACTGATTTTGAACTAACCAGGCAAGTCACATATCCCTGATGGGAAGGTGTGAGAAATAGTCCATAAGACTATCACAAACAATCATCAATTACTTATTTCATATTTAAATCAATGTACTTAATTTCCTTAGAAACTGCTAATGAATTTAGCAGTTTTGAGATCCCTTCTTTTCATGCAAGCCATGGGCAACTTGTTCTGCACTTCAGAATCCTTCTGAAGAAGCTCATGATGACAGATCAAATCAGATGAAGAAATGAAATCAGCTTTAATGTTTTATTTGATCTGCATAGCTGCTGTGACCTTTCTTAAACTAACACACAGATAACTGCAACAGAAGATACAGATTGTACTGAAGATCTAGAGTTTACAAAGCGTTTAATGTGGCTCTGTTGGGCACAATCGCACCACATATTTAGTGTCCACACTTGCTACTGCTACCTTCTTATTATATTAATAAATGCTGAAATAGGAATTTACTTGCACACAGTTTTGTCAAATTCACTACCCAGACCAGTACATGTCACCCCATCACTTTATAAATACAAGGCTGGATAAGACTCATGTTTTCCATTTGCAAATGGTGCATAGGAAATAGGGCTCGGAAGAACATCACAGGGTCATATATTTCATTCTCCTGTCCCACAGCAGGTTCAATTCCACCTAACCATTCATCACAGATGTTTGTCTTTCATGTCCATAAAAAGCTCCAGCCTCTGAGAGTACAGGTCTCTTCCAGTGCTTCAGGGTCTTTCAGTAAAAATATTCTGTTAGCCTTCCCAAAGACAGGGAATCTAGCAGATTTGATACAGCTATTCCACACTGCTTCTGCAAACATTGTATTTATGAAATTGAACAGGCATTCTTTTGAATGTAATAAAACTTGGAATATGGGGCCAAAAAAAAAATAAAACCAATGCTGAACATTATTAATGCATGCAAGTAGTCTCAACCTCACTTTGCCTTCTAAAAAGGAGTGATTTCAGGTAAGATAACTTGCTCCCTACATTTCTAATTTTCTGACATTAGGGATAAATAATAAACATTTACTGGGTTTATGCCTATATGCATTAAGAATGTAGCATTTATGTGTATCTGAGAGTCAGTATGATAGTTTCCTGTATTCTAATCACAAGCTATTACCCATATTTGTGAATTTTCCTGTCCTACCCATCCCTACCAGGAACGCACTACAGCTGGCCCAGCAAATTCATGTTAGCTTGCAGAAACTTACCAGTGCTGGTGCATAAAGTGAAAACAGCTATTTGATGTGTAAATCACTAGCATGTAAAACGCTGTGAACATACAACACCATTATGGGTGCATAAAGGGATTGCCATGCCATCAGATCAGTGGTCTTTTTAATCCAATGCTCACTAGCCCATCAATTACTGACAACAGATTTTTTAGTATCTCTTTGTTCCTTTTGTTCCACTGATGTGTTGATAATCTAAAAAGTTGTATTAGAAGAATAACTTGTCAGAGTAGAAATTTATTGAAATCACGTGCAACTACACCTCTAAGTACTGAAAAAAAGATCTAGTGTTAGCATCATTATTCTTCCATTCCAATATTTATCTACAAGCTTTTTTCATTAATTTACTATAAAGCAATTCCGAGTGAGCCTTATGGAATTTCTGTTATTTCTTCTTTCTGCAGAAAAAATTCTTCTGCATAGAGTTGGGGAGACAGAGATGGAAAAGTGTTCATATTGTGTTATTCATACAGATGATGGGTGGTGTTGAATTCATAAAATAAATATGCCAAGAATAGGCCTTAGTTTACTTATATGTATGTACATGTATGATAAAAAGGGGTGGGGGGCAATGAAATTTAGAACTGAAAATATCAGAGATAAGATGCCACAGGATGCCAAGAACTAGTATGACACCTCATTTAGAATCATGTTCCTATTTTTCTCCACTCAAATACTTCAATCCATTCTGTTTTAATTGGCATCTTTCTAATAGCTTCAAGTTATATGACACTAATGAAAAATTAGTGTGAGATTGAAGAACAAAGCATTTTATTCCAAAGCATAATTTTTCAATTTACAGGGAATGAGGATTTTGGTGGAGTTTCAACTGATGATTTCTGTGGTTGCTAGTCTGGCATGATCCCTTTCTGAGCAAGCTGAGATCAATCACAGCAAGGATTTAACAACTGATAGGGCCAAATTCATCTTGGGTGAAAATCCAAAGTTAATCTAGAGACGTTACATTTTGGCCCACAACTTAGTATAACAGAAAACCAGAAAACATGCCCTTAGTTTTCTTTTACAACAAGTAAAATACCCACATGGCCTCGATGGGCCAGGTTCTCCCACAAGCACTACAGCCAAAGCTATCGTAAGGCTTGGAAGGCTATGAATAAGCAAGCTGGAAACAGTGAGGCTACATGACAGAGCTGCTCACTGGGAAAGTGCTACAGGATCGTAAGCGACCTCAGCTGTCACCCTGTGGACAGACAGCCTCCCACACCCAAGAGAGCTCTGGGTCAGCCTTGCCTTAGGGGCACGCTTGCCGCCTACTGGTCAGCAGCTTCTCGTCACCCTTCTGAAATGCTTCCCCAATGTTTGCCTAATCTACTCCACCATGTGCAGAAACCTCTCTGTACTATCAGCACAACACATACTCCTCTCATTCGCAGCATTACTCAGACCAAGAAAATCCTGGAGAGATCCCAACCCAATTTGCAAGATCTTTGCAAAACCAGCTGTGGTCATGGATGATTCCCAGCTGCTGCTGCCTTTCCCCTACCCTCTTTCCAGCCTTTGAATTCCACTTGTAAACAGGAGTCTGAAGATGTGTACTACAGCTGGCAATCTTAGCACTGATGCAGGGTACATAACGGTACGCTGCTGTCCCACCAAGGCTATCTAACCCATCTCCCACTCCCACTCATTCTCTTGAAAAGCACTAGTGTTTACACTGACAGCTGTCGCCCAGCAGGTATCGATCTTGCCTGTTTAGTGCATCAGTTTGAGCTCTGAACTTGTACTCAACACTGGCCTCAGTAAGAGTCTTTGCAGCCTAAGAAACAAGCTGAGTAAAAGGACAGAGAATTCAAAGCCCTATAGGCTGCTGACTGGAAATTAAAGGCTGGTGCCTAGGGCTGCTTGAAATATTTCCTTAAAATCACTTTTGGACAGGAAATTAGATTTAAACTGGTCACCTCCTTCCTCTCTAAGGCTGTCTACTTTTTCTTCACCACAGTCTGAGTGATTTGATTTCCTTGTGCTCACATTCTCCTGCACGATCTGTAGTTTCCCTCTCCCGTGGAAGAAGAGGGTATGTATCCCAGGAAGCGCAATGGCCAGGCACTTGTGATGCATCCTCTCATAGTAAGGAGACATCTCCCAAACTATGAGAGGAGCTGTTGCAGTTTAGGTGAGTTCCAAGGCAGCATTACCAACCTGGATGAACCAGGTTTTCAACAAATATGAGTTACCACTGGATTTTCCAATACAAAAGTTTGCTACCCTTTCTTAATGAGAAAAAATACCTAGCCTTTTTTCTTCCTAAATTACTCTATGTGGTGGTGCACGGGTCACTGAAAAATTGAAAGTTTCTGCTGTAAAAAAAAAAACAAAAACAACATGGTCTTCACTTCAGGCCAGTCCCTAGTAACATCACAGAATTACTACTTCTGCTAATACCAGCTGACAGCTTTGCACTTAGTAACCTATGCATGGGGAAAATCCTTCAGTAGAGGCTGGCAGCTTCTGGATAGCAACAGAATGGGACATGCTTGTCTGACAACTGTCTATGCCATCCTCATTATAAGCAAAAATGGTGGACCTCAAGATACAAACACAAGTCTTTGGCTCCAAATAGACAGATCTGTCACAAACACATGTTCTGAAAGTCTTGAAATATGGAAGAATAAATCCTGAACTCTCTGTGAGATAAAACTGGAAAAGCAATAGATACTCATAACATTTTCATTACTGACGGGGATAAGGGATTTACATGCCAAAAGCTGTTACATGTCAATTGTGTAAAGAGAAACTAAAGCTAAATCCAGTCTTCAAAGAACATTAATCCTGAGGCTGAATAGTGGATATGCTATCACATGCTAGTGAAAATAATGGAAGAGGAAGGTGCTCTCTACCTCAGAAAGCCACCCCCTTAGAGTGAAATTCATCTTCTGCACATCTCTTCTAGCTGATACAGACTTCTTTTATAGACAGTGAAAAGCAACAGGCACCCGTAGAGCACTGTCCTGGGTTTGGCCAGGACAGGGTTAATTTTCACCGGACTCCAGGAAGGGGCACAGCCGGGCGGGCTGACCCCACCTGGCCAAACAGAGCCGGGCATTCCATACCATGTGCCGTCATGCTGGGTTCCAGCTGGGGGGAGAGCAGAGCGGCGGGAACTCACTCTCGGCTCAGGAGCACGTGGCGGCGGTTCGGTCTGGGAGAACAGCTCTGAGGGTTGTGCGGTTTGTGNTGTGTTTTCTCCTTGTCTGTATCCTTGTTGTTCCTGTTCCCTTTGTTTNCTGTTCTGTTAAACTGCCTTTATCCCAACCCACCAGTTTCTGCCTGTTTCTTTCCATTCTCCTCCGCACCCTGGCGGGGGGAAGGGCGGCCGCGTGGCGCTTTTGTTGCTGGCTGCAGCCAAACCAGAACAAGCGCAGACCATATGAACAGTTCTGGACATCTACAGTAAGGAGGGGCAAATTATGCTAAACTGAACTGAGTCTGTGCATCTCGGTTCCTAGTTCCTCACTTTCTGTAATTATGTACCTTTGATAGTGTGGTATGATGCAAATAGAGGCAATTCTTGCTTCTTCAGAATATGGACAAAATAAACTTTTGTCACTAAAGATGAAGGATTGGGAGCCCAGTAGGGCAAAAGGATGTTCTTGCCACAGACTGGAATATGTGACAGTGTGGATGCAGAATGGGAATCCGAGGTGAGAGCTTGTTCTTCAGCTGATGGGATGGATTGGGACAGTAAGTGCTGCTTCTCAAGAGGCAAAGCTTTACCTGCCAATGATAAGCACTGCCTGATATGCCCAAACTCTTCTCCTAAGAGCCTTCCAGGGCTCTGGATCAGCTCTGAGCATTCTGTTTGCTCTAACACCTAAACACCACTATGAGTCTTTGCTCTTTTTTGGGTATTAAGATAATATCACTATTATTCAGGAAAACTGAAGTAAACACAAAAGCCTTTTTTACTGACCATATATCATTCTTGTCACACCATGTGATCTTGAACGGAATATGGAAAAGGTTTTTAGAGTTCTGCCATCAGTTTCTATGAGAACATGCAGCTCACCGCATTTCATTCAGTTAATTTCTAATTAATAAGTTATATACTTAAGGAATGGTCTTGTACGGTCCTAGCTAATTGTGTAGCATTATACATAGCAAGGTATTTTTGTGAGTGAAAAATTAATGAGATGTCCTACAATAAGCAGTAACCAGAAATTTGGACTGAAGCCCAAATTCAGGAATAATTTATGTTTCATTAACTTCCCTGGAGTTTTAACCTTCATTATCCCTGCTACTGACTTTATTATTAAAAATAAAGAGTCAGGCAAAATTATTTTAATGTAGATAGATCTAACCCTAAAGGGAGTTAATAAGTTATTTTGCTATTAGAATAAAAAGAACAGATACTACTCCTGGTGTCCTATACCCCTTCTTATGCATTTCCTACGTATTTCCTACAACAAAACACAAGCACAGGTCACAATACTTCCTTTGTATAGATGTGTCTAATTCCATAAGAAAACATTATTTGGCTTTTTATATATATATAAGCTGTTATTAAGGCTGTGTAACACTATTTATATCACATTTATTTTAGGAGGAAGCTGAGATCTGCAGTTTAAAATCTTGAATGTATTGCTCTAATATAGGGAGCCTTTCTCCAAGTCCTGGCATGCAAAGCTTTGACTTGAGCTATTTAAGAAGAAGGAAAAAAAAGACCCTACTTGGCAAGAGCTTTAATTAGCAGAAATTTCCACGCTAGGAATATTATTCTGCATGAGCAGAAATTGCATAGCTCTTGCCTCTAGATGCCTTAGAGATGCCATTGATTGGCCATATTTAGAAGAGGGGAATTATGTGACCCAGTGCTAATTTGAATTCCTTTACCAAACACATTTTTATTTCATCAGCTGCATAAAAGAGTCAAAGTACCAGAGCTTTAAAGACTTTGAATTCCTGCTGTTCTGCAATAAAACAAGGCAAGAAATATTAGCCATCCCTGGTTGAGTCTTTAATTCTTTTCCAACAATGTCAAAGTATCAGTGTCCTACAGGTTTTAGTGCAGGTTAAGGACTGATACAAAGTGTATGCCTGAATAGGAGTTCGGAGTGAGTTAAGGAGAGAGAGAACATTTTAATGGGACAGTGGTCCAAAATAGCCCAGCTTGTTCCTACCTCCTGCTGCCTCTTCCTCCTTTTCACAGGACCTTGATTGTATAGAAAAAGTACAGACAAAAACCACAAACAACAAAAGGTTCGCTCACACCCCCAGTGGAGGTCATGAGCATGCTACCATGGGGGGGGGGAAGCATCAAAGGATGGTTTGGCTTATTCATAAGCAAAGATTAATTAATAAGAGGTTCAATACTTTAGCAACGTACATTTGGGCGAATTTGTATTTGCAAATTGTTCATTTCATACATTCAAGAGGTACAGAGAAATGTGGCCTGATGCTAATTTTAAAAATTAATCAAACCTTTCTTTGCCATGATCCAAAACCTACAAACTTGTGGTTCAGAGACTTTCAATAGTATCTGCTCAGATTCGGCACTCCAAGGTTTAAAAATCACAAAAGAGTTGTGTTATACACAGCAACAGTAGTTTTTTCCAACAATTTTTCAATTATTGCATTGTATACTCTCCAAGAAAAGTAACTGTCTTGGCTACTGGAGGACAAGTTTTAAAAAAAGGAGGCAGAATAAAGAAATTCCCTTAAAATACACCACTCTCCTTATAGGTTGTCTTTAAAACTGCTGTTCATTATAGTAGCATTTATATCCTCTGGGTGACTATAAACTATGATTCAGAACTACCTGTGTCACTTGATGAATAAGCTCAACATGCACCATTCACTTTTAAATCAACCCCCTCCGACCTAAGCCTTGTAAATCCTTCAGAAATTCACGCCAGTGTTCTCCTCCTTCAGATCACACATAGAAATAGCCCAGTGACGAAAGTTTACCCATGCACAGCCCCTTTAACCTCTACTATTTAGGTAGCTGCTTGGAATTATCAGTGACCCTTGTTGCACTCTTGGCTGGTTCACACTGAGTCTTCCAGAGCATGGACCCACCGGGGACTTCTCTTTTCTCCGGGACCCTTGAAACAAACACTATTGACTGTTTACTGCCTTTCCAAGACAGCACTGGCCGCTCTGCCAGCCAGGACAGGAGAGACCCTTCCACTACGTGTGTGCGCACCCCTTCCTTCCCACGCCGTCCCTGCCACCCACGCACCCTCCCGTCCTTTCCCACCGCCTGCCTGCCCGCTTGTTTCTGTCTCTCAGGAGTTGTTTTCAAGCCCCCCGCCCGCGGCCCGGGCAGCCGAGGTGCCGTCCGCCTCGGCGCTGCCACGGCGGCGGCGGTCGCACACGCCTCCAGCCAGCCGCCGTGCGCTAATGAATTCAGGTCCTTTCCCCGTTGCGCTTTAACGACCGGGGAAGCCCCACGCTGGAGGAACGCGCCGTCCCCTCCCGCGAGTTCCCCCTGCACCCGGACTCCCGGCGCTGCCCCCGCTCCGCAGCCCCGCTCCGCCGCCTCCGGGCCGCAGCTCCTCACCCCCGGGCCCGGGGATTGGCCCGGCGGAGGCGGCATCAGCGGCTGC
>Ga0065711_1030330_pt1 | contig 32838 bp, 16 predicted proteins | sample Hoacrofraction12_FD_59098 | JGI IMG/M metagenome (GOLD analysis project Ga0065711, IMG submission 59098) | Hoatzin crop microbial communities from Cojedes, Venezuela - Epithelial fraction 12 v2 (version 2) | ecosystem: Host-associated > Birds > Digestive system > Esophagus > Crop | place...
TTGGCGGGTTTTTTTGTTTTGTTTTGTTTAAATTCTCCTCTTATCAGTTTGGGGAAATGTCCTCTCAATCAGCTCAGTTATCTTATTCACACAGTTTACCCTCACATTCCCATACTAACAGACGTTCTTATCTTGGTCATTTTGCCAATGTGGGCCCTACGCTTAAGTGTAATTTCCTGTCAACGATCTGCCTAGATCTTTGATACAAATGTTGTAAAAAGAGTTACAATATCTGTATAATCCATTCAAACAGATTTCCCCACAATACTTATTTCTGAATATCTGATCAGTACTTCTAAGCTACTTTATTATCCTATGCAGTTCAAAGTTTAAGTGCACTATAATATCATGGTAACTTCCATCTACCAACCTTGCAGAATCATCATACTGTATGCTTGATAGAAAATACTTCTCATAATACCATACTATTGCCATTAAACATTTCACCTGCTTTAATTCTCTATCAGCTGAATCCCATGTTGGATTTGCTGTTATTTTGCCTACAATTTATGTCAGACTAAATGGTCAATGATTATCTAAAGTTCATTGCAATTGTATCATTGGAACGTGGAAAGTATAGTAGGATTGTTGATTTAAAAATAATTATCCCTAGTAGATATTTTCCAGTATCCTTTCACTTGCTTTTTCTTCCAGTTGCAAGAATTTTTAATCATGATTTCTCCAGATACAGAATAGAAATATTAATTGAATAATTCCATCAGTTCTACACCACTACGGCCAATAACTCTTCATACGATGTCTCCAGTAAAAGCAGCAATAAGAACAGCAATAGTTCCTCATTTCTGGTATATTCTGAGCCCATCATACAACCTCAACATTTTTCTCCTATCAGATCAATTGCATTCTTTTTATACCTTATATTTTATAGGGGTTGTTATCTGTTTTCCTCTGGTTTTTTTACCTACTATATACTAGTTCGCTTCGATTTTGGTTTAATTGTTAAATTTTGGCTTCATTTGCCCTTGTATCAATGACAGACTCATAGCCAAATGTAAACTTTTATGATTTTATTTTTTTTCTGACGAAACACTTCATTCCTAGAAACTGTCCAGTTTATAATCACAGCCTTCTGTTTATATGTTCTCTCCAATTAATTTTTCTCATCGTTTTCCTCAAGTTTAGAAGATCGGTCTTTCCAAAGCAACGTCATTGGCTGCGTTTTATCTTTCATTTGCTATAGGCAATCATCAACTTCATCTGTCTTTGCCATAAAAAAAAAAAATCTTATTTAGATGACACTTTAAATCAGATGCAATACCTTTTGTGATAGGAAATTATTATCTATATTTCTCTGCAACTCTTAATGACGTTGTACTACTGCTGCATGAGATTTTCATACATATCCCCAAATCTGAAATGTCCCTTTAAAAAATGCAATTATTTTTTCCACGTGTCATCGAAAGTTACTTAAGGACTAAGACATCCTCTGCTATAGTTTGATCAGTAGTCTTTAACAGATACCTCCAGGCCTTTACTTAATGTATGTAACTCAATGTTCAGGGCCAGACTACTCAGTGAAATGTACATTACAGAAAGAAGGATATCAACATGAGCATTCACTGAAGGTGAGGTCTTTCGACTTCTTTCCAGTTCAAAAAAGAAATCTATTGTGGTTTTAATTCCCTGCACGATATACAGTCAAAACTCACGTGGGCATTAAATACAATGAAACTCTTATTGAAGTAGTAGACCGTGCACTGCATATGAGCAACCTGAAAGGCTAATGGGGTCACCATGCTACCCCTTTAATAGCTGTGTCATCAACAACCCTAACAAAGACGAACCTCATTTCTTTAAAAGACCTAACAAATATAAAAGCTTATCTCTTGAAAAATAATATAACCACTTCTAGAGGAACCTGTCTGTCCAAGAAGGGGTCACAAACAGTACTGACAGAGCAAATTCTTGTAAAATCAAATAGCCAAGTAAAAACCCCTTAACACAACATGTATGCCCTTTGCCAAAGAAGCTCATGGAATTTAATACATTTTTGTGCGCTTCATTTGAAACTTGCATGCATTGACAGAGGAAAAACTATGGTTCCTTAAATTGACCCTTTTCTGTCTTTGTAGATCCTCTTCTGTAGCCTTTAAAATTCAGCCCTAAAATATGATGTTCTACAGAATATCTGGTTTTGTTAATATGGATTGAGGTTTTGCTGTGGCAGTAACAAGGGCCAGATGATTTAACTAATCCATTAATTATTACATTATACACTGATGAAAAAGAAGCATTAATACCTAGAATGTCATCAGGGACTGCAAAGGGAATAGGGAACACTTAGAAATTTAAGAGTTTATGGCATATAAATTCAAAACAGTATTTGGAGCACCTTTTCATGTCTGTAAATATAAATACTAATCCTAGTGTTTATTTCTGAAACTAAAACAGCTTTTGTACTTCATTTAGGAGAAGGAAAAAAATAAAACAAAACAGACACAGAGCAGGATCAATCCTGCTGAAGCAATTACTAAAGTTCCAGTTCAGATTAGTTGGAGCAGAACTGGGTTTATCTTTGCACAACAACAGAAGAGAAGAGAAAGAAAAGTGAAAGGAATTAAATTGTTTGCATGGGAGAGTTACTACAGAACCAACTATTTCGTGCATGTTGCATTGCTGCATCAGAACAGAAAAACGGGCACTAGTGAATAAAAATCAAAACAATCCTTTTAATTAATTCTCTGCAAGACAGAATTCTCACTTATACCAGTTCACAGAGACACTATCATCCCAGGCTCTTCCACCTGTCCACTAATAGTTGCTTCTGGAGATTAAAAAGAAACTAAAAAGTTGGTCTATAGCTGAGGAAGACCCAATAATGATGCAACTTTCATTCCTACTTCAAATTCCAGTCAAGACAATGGAATTTGATGAGCTTCAGTAATCTGATGAGTGGGCAGTACCACAGTGCAGAAGAAGCGAGGTGAGTACTTCCCATGCCCATCACATCTGGCCAGCTTTTTTGCTATCTCAAAGATTTGAGGGGAAGTTCAAGGTACATGAACAGAATTAGCGCCTGCTTAAGGTCCTCAGGTGTCTTTTGCTTAGGATCATGACTGAGGTACAGTGACAAGCAGTGTGAGGAATCCTGCACTGTTATTACTCATGCTGCACTCCATCGATAAACAAGCTCTTTATGTGCTCGGCTGTATTTCCCATTTCACATGGCACATGAATGAAGAGATTTTTGACACAGAAATGAAGAAAGGTTTGCAAGCAAAAATGAAGTATGCTGGAGATCTGAACAACACTACTACTTTTTGAAAATTACTACCACTGTCTTTCAGGATTAGGTCTGACCCTTACAACAATCATTCTTGTATGTATAGTGAAGGAAAAACAACAACTCCTGGGCCTTCTAGAAGTTGGTTCATATTATACTGTTCATACAAACATGAAAGTAAACCACGTCCATATTTCTGAGGGCTATTTTAATGCACAGGACTGTATGGACTGTATGTATAGCTGCCCAATAGCTGAAAAGAGGTCCCTCAAACACAAACAGCATTACTAAACACTCTGAATTGCTGCTGGTTTGCAGACAAAAACTCTTTCATTTCACTTATCTTGCTGTGATACTTCTGAGTAAGCTTTATCGAGTTGCATGTGAAACCATCGTTGCTGGAAATTTTTTGCTTTGTTTTGCAGTTGGTTGGTTTCCTTTTTAATTCTCCTGGTTTCCTGGTTATATTGCTCCCCCACAGTCCTGACATAACAAATACAAGCTCTGCAGCAAATAGTTTGGGAGATTTTATTCAGTGGTCTGATGTCGCCTCTCTGCCTTTCACATGCAGCAAGGGTAAATCTTGTCTCAGCACTGTGAAAACAGAATTTCAAGACTTCTTACACTGGTGTTAGTTTTTAAACTTACAGAAGCTCTGGTATATACCTGAAATGCATTTTAAACTACCCAGGGAATAGATTCAGTTCTGGGAATTTCACTGTTGTTTCTAATTGTCAGCGACTGCTACACTTTTCTTGCCTGCAGCTATCCAATTAAGATAGCACCACTACACAAAATACTGTAATATACTCGATGTCCTAACAGCAAGAGCCTCACACTCCACTTCTATCCAAAAATTTCCTCCTAATTGGGTTTCTAACACATTAGCAAATGACAGGGAAAAACAGACAGACATATGCAAACAGATAACACAGCCTTCAAACAACTTCTCCTATTGCTGTGCAAAGTTACATGGAGATACCCCTGGTGTATAACGACAGACAGAAAAACCAAGAGAGGGAAGAAAAGCTCAACCCCAGAAGTGGAAAACATGTAACTTGTGCCCTGAGATATTTCTATGGCAACATTTAAACACTGAACAGAAAGCCCTGCAGGATTCTGCTCTCGCTTCCTTGGATACCAAATGTAAATCCTGATTCTCTTTTATTGTGTGCATGCACAAGCATCTGATTTTTGCCTTTTCCTCTAACAGACAGTAAAGTATCCAGGCCCCCTACCAGGAACTACACGTTAATTCACTTCCATATATTGCAGCTTGTGAGTATGCAATTAAAACACACCCCTAGCACAATCATCTCCTCTCGTGTCCCCATTTCTATCCCCCAAGTGAAAAAATAACCATAATAGTACAGCTACATAACAGATAGCCTTCTTTTCTGAATAAGATCATTAAATAAATCACTCCAAAACGCCACAAGCCAAGCCCCAATGTCTTCTGCCATTACAGGAAGTGGAGGCAGGATCCTTTCTAAGGGCAGTTCCTTGCCCATGCTGCTGGACTCGAGCATGTTGCAAGGCTGCCTTTCAGACCTCCATAGCTCCTGCTATTACTAAATCCTCTCATCTCGGTTGTCCTGCGGGGGCAGTGCTTTTATAACTGAAGGACGCTTGTTTTTCATCATGATTTTCATAGCGCAGCTGGCAAGCGGATGCATGTGGATGCAGAAGGAGGGCCTCTGTCAACAGCAGCCCAATGTTCAGTCAGGTCACCTACTGAAGAAATGACACTGTGGGTCATTTTCATCCCAGACTGCAAGAGGCACTAATTCCAGTACCCTTCCCTCTCTCTGCGTTCCCTCACTAGCAATCAGAAACAAAGGGGTATCTCCAAGCCAAAGTGAAGGCACAGTGGCAAGGCCGAGATGGAGGCTCTCCCACACAGCTGCTGTGCACAGTGCATTCCTCCAGTGAATATATTGTGACTTGACTCTTGGACAGCTTGGCTTGTGAGTTTTCACCAGCACAAAGCTCTCTCAAAATGTACTAAAGTCCTGTCCTAAGCCCACTCAAAATCTTTCTGTCTCATATTGGTACAGCAAGAATCTCCATGTCAAATGGGAGACAGCTTTTTAGGTCACAGGCAAATAATTTTAAAGTCTATATGTAGGAAGCCACAGCAGCACCTTGGGAATCCCTTTCTTTTCCTCTAGTCCCACACAATTGCTTGCTTTGGCTCACATCTAGAGCATTCTTTTTTGGGTTTCACCCATTCTGAAAGTCCATTTTTCACTCATCAGTGCTCTCAGGCTGGGAGATATTGTGACACAAAATTTGCTGCTCCAGCAAACTGAACATGCCCCTATTCTAGATAGTGCAGATCATTCCTGACATCAAAAGACATGGACTAGCTACCCCCTTGCATTACTAACCTACAGTTTGCAAAGAATACCTGAAGCTTGAGATGCATGATCTCTGACCTTCCGGAGAACAGTTAGAACAAACGCAGCAGGACCCTCCAACACAGCTTTCTGTTTCCTTCTGTACAAGCATCTGGTGTCTAAATACACCTATAATGGTTTCTTGTACAGTGCCAAAATCCAAGCTGCCTAGGGTCATTACCAAAAGGACTGTCCACAGTTTGAAGATGTAGGACCAGCATATGCTGCTGAATGATACACCTGTGCTCAGGCACTTGCAAGGGAAGCAGCAGGGACAGCCAGCTCTTGCCTCCGCTTGAGGAGAGTTGTTGCTCCTCATTTAGCTGGATGTTTGGATTGATGGTTTTGGCTATTTATTTTATGATCAGCCATTTGGGTTCTGGGTAAGTCCCAGCACAAATGCTGAAAAATGCTATACTCATTCCCATTATGAGACTGAATGAGTTAAACTCTGGGTTGTTCCATGTGTCTTTTGGCTACTGTATTAAGTGCATGATTCACTGAAGTGTGAAACTGTTGTCTCTTTAGCAGCAGACATGCACCCCGGGCTTTTTAATGTTGACAAGATTTGCCTATTTCAGCCCAAACCAGTGGCTAAATTTTCCCAATGCTTCCTTATCACATCAAGAAAATCCTCCTGCTAGTTATTGTGCAAAATGAATGAGGCATCTATGGCAGCTTTCTATTGTCAAAAACTAGAGTTGCTCTATCAAATTATCTGTTTATGTGTTCACTTGACAACAATCCAGGGAAAAGCTTGAAGATGCCTTTTCCTTAGCCAGCTTCTTTTTCCTTCAGTAATTACTGAGCAGCAGCTTAACATAAATTTAGCTGCTCTATTACTGCAACTGCTGATGTAAGTCTTGCCCACAATAGGGCACAGACTTATAATGACACATGAAGGAATGGAGAACAGAGTTTTGTGCTTATTTTCAGATGCTGACAAACTTATTACCCATTTAAGTGTTCCACTAGGAAATATGTTCCTAGAGAAATGAATGAGGCTAAAGCACTTGATACTAAAATGATTTAGCTATACTGAGAAAGATGAGAGTAATTGGAGCCAGAAGGAACATTTTTGCTGTGCCTGCTTTCTTCTTTTTCTACCCATAACAGCACAAAGGATCCGATTTGTTCATGTGGCCAAACAAAAACTCCCAGAGATGTCTGGGAGCAGAATTGCACCCTAAATCTTAATCTTTTACAAGCATCCAATGTTTAAGAGGCATGACCTCCAAACAGAAGCGCATGGGACACATCTGAGAGGCAGAAGGTCTCATTTCCATTATGTTAAAAGATTCAAGATGTTTACATGAAGTAACAGCGCTGATGTGAGTGAATGGAGAAAGGGGGAAAAAAGGGAAGATACTGATATTTATTTATTTATCCAGGGAAATTAGAGCTCTGGTTTGTGTTGTTTCAAACAGGAAGTTTGTGAAGAGGGAAATGCTGCCAGAAAAAAATTCCAGATTAAGATCCAGCTCTACCAACACCTCTCCCATCCCTGCCTTCTTTCCCCTCCTCCAGAACACTGCAGCTAGAGAGAAGTATAATGAGTGGTAAAGCTAGTTCTGCACCTTACCGGCAAAAATATATCCACATCTATCCAATGGCTTGTTTAATTAGCTGTTTCTCTCTCTCTCTCTCTCTCCTTCTCCACCAGTTTCGGCCTAATACTTTCAGCTGGAACTTCTACATGTGAAGGCCAAGGCTGAGGAGGGTAGAGGTGAGGGAGGAGAGAAGGGGAAGAAAGAGAGAGAAAGCTCCCTATCTATAAGCTAAGCAGTCATGCCAGGAGAGGGGACGGAAGTGGCACTCTTCCCCACAGAAAACAAGGACCTCTGTTTTAAACACTTATCCTTTCTTTATTCCACACTCCCACACCACATTCCTCCAAGAAGAGACCGACCTTTACTGGTCTGTTACACATCATCGCTGATCTGTGAACCCCACCATCTACAAGCCACTTGGTTACTATTCTCTTTATCAGCATAATAACAAAAACCTCCCAACACCACAGTATCCTCTCACTGCTTGTCAATCAAAGTAAATCTCCTTCAACTGCCATGAAAGTCCTAGGGGAGCCTGAAGGATTCACCACAAAATCACAAAGAATTTCCTCGGAGATCTGGAGGGCGTGCACAGCTAGTACAGCAGTTTCCTAAACTCCCCTTCAATAGAAGAATGTCGTCTCTCTGCCTGTTACTGCTTTTTCTTAGCAACAGAGAGTAAAACATGCCATTTGTCTCGGAGCTGCCTCCTCAAAATCCATTAAACCTCCTTGTCCTACACCCCCCCCATTCCCGCCAAAAGCCATCCTTCAACTCTCTGCTTGATTATAAAATTTTCCTGTTAATACACCATATCGATCTGCAGTGTCAGACTGGATATCAGCATTCAAATCGGAACCTTTCTCTATTTTAAACACTTACAAAATAAATAAATACACCTCCTCTGTGCATCCAATTCTATGCAACTTGCATCTGCTTGTACAGACTGGGCAATCAGGCAGCACCCCCCCACTCACTGCAGGGGCTTTCTCAAAAGATTTCTTCGCTAGTGAACATTTATAAATGCTAGAAAGCCATGCAGGCAGGCACCTGCAACATCTTACTAAGGTTGGAATTTTACTAACAGGAACATTGGAGCTACAGTGAGAATTCAGTTCCATCCTCATTCCTTCCCTTCTCCCTTCCCAATCGCCCCCCTCCAGCCATTATCAAAATCCAGTCAGATTCCTTACTCAGGTGGGCAAAAAGGCCAAGAAAATAGGGATAAGCAGGAAAAAAAATAGGTAATGGAGCATATTTCCTTTTCCAAAAAATAATAAAATGGAAAGTGTACTTACTGTATCCTCAAAGACTATCCGGCTGGAAAATCCAAACGGTTATGAAAAACCAGGCTGGGGGAGGGTTTAGGAAAACTATTTCATTTCAGCAACCAAACCAAAATTAAAAACATGAAAGGAAATAAAAGTAAAGGACATCCAACTGCAAATTCCCAGCAATTTCAGTCCATACAGGTGCCGATCCAACCCAACACTGCTGAACTCTCCCTCTCCAGCAGTTTTGCTTTCTTCTTCTCTGTCCTTTATTTTCTCTGAGGCTTTCAACTTCTCTGCTTAAAATTGCTATAGTGGTAACGTTGACGTTTGCCTTCACTGGAGAAGAGTGGTTTAAAATAACAGGAAAAAAAAAGAAATCGTTGCAGAGGATGAATGGTCCTTCTCTTTTCTGAAACTTTTCATTCCACTGTGGATCCTTTGCCTAGTTTCCTTTTTCTGAGGTTTTCTGCCTCTCTGGCTCCACTGCTCTCCATTGCTCACTATTTGCGTTTCCTCTAGAGAGCAGAATGGGCTGTATTTCTTTTTAAGCAACCCTCCATCTGTATTCTTTTAATGTAATTTTGTTGTGACTGTTAAGATCCAGGTCTTGCCAGGCAATTTTCTTCTTCCCCCTTCTTTGCTGCACTATTAATTATCCAATCCATGTGTCTCCACATTAGAACAGGGATTCCCATTCTTCTTTTTCTTTATCCCCCACACTGCTTTAGAAAAGAATCTCTTTTTGCATTTAAATTTTTACTTGCGTCTGTCAAAACAATAAACTTTCAGTCTCTCTCCCCCCTCTCCAAAGATCTGATTAGATTTCCAATCACAACCCAGTGCGCAATTGGATTTTTGATTTCAGCAAGAAGCCAGCAATCCACAGCATCAGCACCCTCTCCTTGCTTCAAACTCCACGCTATATCCTTTTGCCTTCCCTCCAACTCCTCTGCATTTTCATAATCTCACATTAAATGGAATGAAAGAGGGAGAGAATAGAGAAAAATTCAAGGTTCCCACCAGCTGTCAAGAATAAATCCATCCCCTTGTTTTTTTAAACACTTGGGATGGGTGTTTTTAACACCCACTCTCCCCTTTGGCCCCCACACTTCTCAAAATCTTTCTGATGTTAAAACTCCCCCAACGGACCACAAAAGAATCTGGGGGAGGCGTGATTTGTCCTCTTAGCTGTAAATTTCACAAGAACCCTTTGCTTTTCGTTTCAGCTTCCTCTCCATCTTTTGTCCAGCAGCTATACAGATCCAGCAGCACCGAGACGGATAAATTTCTATTTCTCCTTTGAGGAAAGAGAGGGAAAGAAAGAGAAGAAGAAGGGTAAAGCTCTCCGGTCTCTGCCTCCCTTTTCCTCCCTTTCTCTAATTCAATGCAGGTCCGATCTCATTTCCAAGCTCAGTCTGGTGTATTTCAGATCTACAAGTTGGATTTCCCTTCTGCACAGCAGTGAGTTAGTCTCCCATCTTCTTCCACACGCCAGTTATCTTCCCCCTTTTCTTCCTTCCTTCCTGCCTGCCTCCCTCCCTCCCTTCCAACATGACACCTTTCCAGGAGCACAGCCGCTTCTTTCAGTTTTTAGTTTCATCCCTGAAATGCACAGCCCTTCGCACAGCCGAAACCCTTTCTCCCTCCCATTAGCTTCAGCTTCAATTCTCCCTGTGTGTGCATGTACGTACGCATGTATGTATATATCCAGTTCCTGACAGCTGCTGTTGTTGCTGCTGGGAGTAGCTCCGCTTTTCTGTTGCTCTGGCTTTGTCTTACTCCCCACCTTTCAGTGGCACCCTAGGATTTGCAAATGTCCCAGGGCCAGGCTTTCTGGCTACAGTCCTCCTTCTCCCCTTCGGTTCATCTCCCCTTTTCCCCTCCCCCCCTTTTCTCTGCTTGTGATCAGTAAAATACAATTACCCAATTACCTCCCATCATCTTAGCACTGATTGGTCAATTGCGTTAACACTTGATGTCGGGGAAAGGGGATGGGAGCTGCTCCGACGGGGCACTGCTGCCACCTGGTTGACAGTCTGGGAACAAACTCAGGCTTACCTTAAGAAACCTCCAAGTCGGAAAGCAGTAATTGAAAAACAAGGGATCATCTTAGGGAAAGGAATGTCAAAACTCATTTTCTTAAAAGCCTGCCTGATTCTGACAGTTCAACCAGTATTCACAGGTACCAGCCCAGCTGCTGCAGCAGAGGGAATGACAGTAAATTGAAAGCAGTTTTAAAGTTGTCTTTGCAAAAGAAGTACAGAACAACCAGTATTCATGGGTACCAACTGTAGCCACAGATGCAGAGGAATGACAATAAAATGAAAGAAGATATAAAGTTATCTTTGAAAAAAATGTAACAGTGGAAATAATATGCATAGAAAGACATCTCGTTTTCTAATTACAGAAATAAATGTTTAAAATTGTATATACATAAAAGTTACCTAAAACTCCATTTTGGCAGATGTTACAGGCCGAAAGCCCTATGAAACATCAAGGTTTCAGGGGGTTTAAGTGATGGCTCCAGTGAGCTGTGAAGTGACAGCAACACAGCAGTACAATGTCTAGGCTCTCCTATGAAATCTGCGGCAGTTTGATTAGGATGACTTCTGACCAGGATTTCTGAGGTTTCTAACCTGACTCCCTGATTTGAGCTAGTAAAGTACTGATATGTTTGTTATGTACTTAACTACTCACCATGGTATGTTAGATGTACTTATGTATGCTACCTAAAATGCTTAGAATTGTGCTTGTGTCTTCTTTTCTTCAGGGACTTAAATTCAACAGAAACTTTACAGAAAACTTTGCGTGTATAAAGCTACCCTCTCCAGGATCAAGGCAAACAGAATATGGATGATGTATGTGCCAGCATTTGTCTCTTCCAAAATCAGAAAGAAATTATTTATAGATCCAACTCCTCCATGCAACCCCAAAAAAAGGATTAGTCAGGAGTTTTCATGGTAATTATAGCACATTTTATATACTAGAGCAGTAACTCTGAGTTATTCCATACATGCAATAATATAGCTAGCTCTTTGCTCAGCTCTCTCTCAAACAACCAATTTGTGTTTGGTATCCTTACTTAGCCTTCAACTTTCGTGTGAAATGGGCATATTTGAAAATGAAATAAAACATGTTTTTAAGTTATACGTCATATTGTAAGTTTTTCTAGAATTATAAAATCCATAAGCTAGCTCAGTTCAGTCAAATAACACTTACTGAGTCATTAACATTGACTTTCAGTTTTATTCTACCGACTCAGCAGGCTTTCTGGTGAGAAAGTTCTACCAGATATAAGTGAAGCAACTGGAACTAGGTCCTTTATCACCGTTAGATCATCTAGCATCTGATGTTACCATCACTGAAATCAATGGCAAACACAAATTACGTACAATGGGTGAAAGACTGAGTGTGTAGTAATAATGAATAACCCAAACATAATGATCTTTCAAGAATGCTGAAAAAGACTTTGGGGGTTTTTGAAGAAGGCTGCAAGTGTGATAGGAGATGAAGTTGCTGACAAGTAACAATCTTTTTCTCAGTTGGTGAGCTTATTTTGTTCCTGTCTGATTCATTGATGCTGCTGGTATATTTTAAGCCTACAAACGTCTTATGAGAGTCTTATTCTCTCCACTGCTTAAAATCTGAAAAAACACAAAGTTGTTCCTTTTCCCAGACAATAAAAACATCACAGCCTAATATATGTTTGCTCCAGTATTTCTTTAAAAAGCACCTGAAAAATTTTCTGCTAATATTAATAGCCTGTGAGCAAAAGTGAAGGTTTCTATAACTTAATTAAAAAAATATATGGGTGTCAAACACAGAAAACACACAGCTTTGAGGATCTAATCAGAATCTAAGACACAAGCATCTGCAATAGACATGGTATTTCTGTGGATACGAACTAATATTTCTCTTTTGATGGAGATGTGCACGTTTTGTATTTTTTATGTCATTCAAATGACATCAAAATACATACCTCTAACAGATGGCAGTACTTAAATACATGTACATAAATACATGGCAGTACTTAAATACATGTACATAAATACATTTGCTGACATAAATGTGACTGAACACAAAACTAGTATCAAGACTCTAATATGCTGTAGGCTATGATATAATATTTTCTCTTAAATATTGTTATTTTTAATATACCATTATGCTTTATCACCTAATTAAACGTAGAAGATAGTTATTAGCTTCTTAGAAAATAACTCTAAAGCAATCTAATTTGAGATATTTATGAGATGACACTGCTATATGAAAAGGTAAATGTGCTTTTACTAAGCAAAATAAATAACAGACTTGTATTATCTGTTTTACAAAAGTGTGTGCCACGTGCAAAATCTATTTAAAAAAATATTTTAGTTTTATCACAGTAAATAATTCACTAATCAAATGTTAAAAGGGTATCATTAGCACTGGACAAAACTGTTTGTATGACTTTTTTCCTGCCGTACGTTATGTGTTGTTGCCTCCAAACAATATTGTTTGTATATTGCCTTCAATCTTTCATTTCACACATTTTCTAGGCAAGAAAAACAATTCCCTGCATCTCAGTTCACAAAAGCCATCCAACATAGTGAGCTGATATTCAAAAGAACCACGGAAAATGGAAAACGCTGGATGATACACGACGCAATGTTCTACAAGAGCTAACAAGTTGAAACTGAGGAAATATCCTGGGGCCACTCTGTTCAGGTCCTAAACTAGGTTACTGCGATCCTTCATGCCCATTCTCCACCACTGGGCACACTCAGGTGAACAGCAAGTATTAACAGCAGCTGTTACGTGGTCCTTCCCCTGCCTGTGAGCTGCCCTTGCAGTGCTACCATTCAGCTTGCAGAATACTCACTGCTGCTACAGCACAAAATCCCAAACACACAACAGAGGTCACTGGGCCCTGGTTTCTCTCATGGACCAAGACTATCAAGCGTCAAAAGGGTGAACTCTGAAGAAAACTAAACACAGACTGGCAAGGGAACTTCTTCATATAATGGAACAAGCTTGCCTGATCCTGAGTATGGGAGGATAACATAACTGAAATGTATGTACTGGAAAATCTTCACACAACAATTATGGACAACAACAGATTGTTATAATACACCTTTTCCTTCCCGAAAGATAATGCGAGTTAAAGAATTGAAGTTCTGGAAAAGACTAGTGGAAAACACTAGATATTAAGAATTGTCAGTCATTTGGTGTAAGAGAAACATGACTAAAGCCAAATAAAAGAGAATTCTGACCAGTAGATAAAAGAGTAGAGAAATTTTAAAACTGGAAAGCATAACTAGAGTTTAAGGAAAAGAGTGAAACCAGAACTCTACAAAGTAAACTGTAAAGCAGTTTCGAGTTGTTCTAAGTCAGTGACAGCCCTGCCTTCCTTTTAAATAAACATGAAGAAATCATAAAGGAAACTGTGGAAGATAGTATTCTTTCTGTTCTATTAAGGATCGCTGACAAGAAGCTGCTTGCATATGGAGACCATACTTGAATCCTCTTATAGCTTACCACTTTCAAAAGCAACAAAAAGTGCTGACAAACACACTTCTGACTGCACGGGTTTAGTATCAAGCTTGTTGATCAATTTAGGGATTCAAGAGAGAGCCTAAAAAACTCAGACTATATAAAACATGTCATACATAATCTCACAAGGAGACTGTGATTTTTGTAATGTAATTGAAACTCGTTGTATATATTTTCCTGCATATGCGATTTCACTGATTATTCTTCAGTACTTTTAATATGAAAACCACTAAAATCTGGTGCATAACTATCAAAATTAGCAGCTGACTATAATACTGCCTCATTTATTAATTTTCACATATTTTTGTTCTGATGTTTAGAGTTCTAATGAGAAATTTTGTTCCATAGGTAATTATTTCACAGAGGCTGGGAAGAACTAAAAAAGATTTCCTCATTTCAGGAAAATCTGGGTAAAACCACAGCACATGTGATTTTGGCACATGGGGGTTTAAGTGACTGTTCAATAAACTCATCTCTCCATAATATCATAGTATCATAATATTTATTGTTTCTGGTAAAGGTGGAACTGAAAGGTGGTTTTCATTGAGTTGTTTGAAAGGAACCATATTCTCAGAAGTTCTATATGTCCATTGTCCAGCTGGGTTAAGAGGACAAGTTTAGAATTGTTCTAGAGTTGTTCAACAAATTTTCATCTTTGATGTTAACAATCCATCAATGAAAAGCAATCTGCCATCTAGAAAGACTTTCTAAAATTTCTGCTTATGGAACTTAATCCCATATTGTCAGTGTTTCCATTACAGTAGAAGACAACCAATTCACCAAGCTGAACACGAGCCGGAAATGTGCCCTTGCTGCAAAGAAGGCTAATGGTATCCTGGGTTGCACTAGGCATAGCATGGCCAGCAGGTTGAGGGAGGTGACCCTTCCCCCCTACTCAGCACTGGTTAGGCCACACCTGGAGTACTGTGTCCACTTCTGGGCTTCCCAGTACAAGAGAGACATGGTCAAGCTGGAGAGAGTGCAACAAAGGGCCACAAAGATGATGAAGGGACTGGCCCATTTCTCGTATGAGGAAGGGCTAAGAGAGTTGGGACCGGTTAGCCTGGAGAGGAGAAGGCTCAGGGGGAATCTTATTAATGTCTATAAATACATGAAGGGATGGTGCAAAGAGGATGGAGCCAGGCTCTTCTCAGTGGTGCCCAGTGACAGGACCAAAGGCAATGGGCACAAACTAAAACACAGGAGGTTCCCTCTGAACATCAGGAAATACTTTTTTACTGTGAGAGTGACCAAGCACTGGCACAGGTTGCCCAGGGAAGTGGTGGAATCCTCCCCCTTGGAGACATTCAGAAGCCTTCTGAATAAGGTCACAGGCAATTGGTTCTAGGTGGCCCTGCTTGAGCAGTGGGGTTGGATGAGACAACCTTCAGAGGTCTCTTCCACCCTCAGCCATTCTAGGACTCTGTAATTTAATAGTTCATAAAAGTATTTACACAGAAAGAAAGTAAGAAGCCTTATACTTTTTTGGTAAAAATATTTTTTCTGATCTGCTCTCAGATTCTCTCATTCACTTGTGTGCCTAAGAGAATAATGTGCCTAGCATTCAACTCAGAACTAGAAGAGGAGATCTTTTTCTAAAACAAATGCTGCTTTGAGGAAGAAAAATATGAAAAAGACAAACCACTAACAAAAAAAGTTAAGTTTTCCCGACTTTGCTCTTGGGACTGTTGTGTTACAATTCTGAATAGGGCTTATATGTATACATATATAGCTAGTGTTAGAAGAATTATGAAATTATGTCCTTATCAAGGGGTTACTCTTTAGGGTTGGTAATCACTTTTAAGTTTATTGTAGCGTGACTTTAGGGTGCCTAACATTTAATAAAGTTAGAGTGTTAAACCTTTAGAATATAAATATACTCTCAAAAGTAACTTCAAATTTAACAAAGCAAAAGCTTCCTTTGTAGCCAGCAGAAGAATTCTGGTACCCCTGAGGTTAATGAAAAAATTTCTACTGACTTAAATAGGACCACAATTTTACAGAGCAACTTTTTTTCATGTGATTTTAAATTTTAACTTCCATTCCTAACTCTGTCTGTGAGTACAGCATCTTAAAGATCAACATTAATGTTCACTCTAACTTTTTTGCTACAGTTATTCCCATAACAACAGAGGACAAGCATTCTCTGTTTCTGAGTCACAAATAGCTCTTCACAATATGCACGCACATAAATGCATTTGTTCAAAAACACTGTCAATTCACCTTAATTTGGTTAGAAACAGACTGCATATATATGTTTCCTGAAATACTGGGCACACTTAATCTCTACTGTAACAGTAGCCGTGTAGCCCTTCAGTAATATTTTTTCACATCCTATTCCAATTTTTCCTTAAACTAATTAGTTCAGAGTAGGAAGAAATACATGTCAAAACCCCTATCCTATGACAAAATCAAATTGCAAAGTAGTACTATTATTGTTATAAATAAGAATAATAAAGAAGATTTTTCATTTTTCTATTCCAATTTCCAGTTCTTGGCAATGGTCATGCTTTTCAACGTCCTATAAAATGTGAACATTTTTAGCTCAAATTAACTGCTGTATTCAACATAAAAAATCTGTCTCAAAATTACTTAGAACAACATTTCTAGTGTTTTAATTCTAAAAGACTCCTGAGAAAAATGGCCCAAGTCCCGCCACTCTCCTATGGCACTAATTTCAAGCTTCAAATTTGAATCGAGACAACTTCTCTCCTTTTCAGGACTGAATGCCACTGATACAATACTGTTGTAAATTCACTCCACGGGGAGGAATAGCTCCTTTGATTTCAATGGAGTGTCTTCAGATTACTGCAGGCGTAGATGAGAATAGAGCATGGTCCTTCATTTTATATTCATGTCCCATTTAATATGTATTTTGTTTTGTAAATCATAGAATCCTAGAATCATTAGGTTGGAAAATGTCAGTAGTGTCCTGGTTTCAGTTGGGATAGAGCTCATTTTCCTCCCAGTAGCTGTTGTGTTTTGGATTTAGTATGAGAAGAACGTTGATAATGCACTGATGGTTTTAGTTGTTGCTAAGAAATCAAGGACTTTTTTCAGTTTCCCATGTTCAGCTAACAAGCAGGTGTGCAGGAACTGGGAGGGACCATAGCCAGGCAGCCAACTCAAGCTGGCTACTGGAAATACTCCATACCATAGTCATCATGCTCAGTTTAAAAATGGGAGTTGATTGGGGGGAAGGAATTTTTCCATGAGTTTGGTAAGTTCTGTGAGTTCTGCAAGCTCCATGAAATCTGTGTGTTCCATGAAGTCCATGAGTTCCATGATCACTGCTTGAGGACTGGCTGCACAATTAGTTGTCGGGCAGTTACAAAGGTGTATCATGTATCACTTGTTTTGCATATTCTTTTTATTATTATTATCATTGTTCCTTCCTTTGTTCTCTTATTAAACTCTTTTTACCTCAACCCATGGGTTTTACTTTTTGTCTATTCTCCTCCCCACCCCACTAGGGAGGAGAGGAGTGAGTGAGTGGCTGTCTGGTCCTAGTTGCTGGCTGACAGGTTAAAACATGACAAGTGAAAAAGGAGGACTGTTTCTTTTAAACTGGATTTTTAAGAACATAAAATAGACTTGGACTTGAATGATGCATCATTTTGGAAATAGTGTCCTTACAGTGTGACACCATTTATTTTCTTCAATGAATTTTAAATAACAAGAGTACAACACTCTTATACAAAGATGATTGCATCAGAAATCTTAATTTCTTCTCCTGTGGAGTTATTATGACTGGAAAATGCAATTTGCATTCATTGAGAATAAAATCTTTACTACGTATGCTTCAGAACATTACTGAGAAACAACCTAGCAGCCATATTTTTCTACCTTACCTTCATACATTCAAAGTGAAATTCTGGTATGGGGAAAAGACTTTCAGTTTAAACTCCGAGCCAAGGAAAAGGTAACATAGCAGATTTCTAAATTTTCATCACAGAAAGGAAAATAGCTTGCTTAAACCATGCAAGATCTCAAAGAAAGTTATAGCCTTTAATAAATTGCGGAAGAAAATAAATGTTGCATGAAAGAGATCATTGATAGACATAATTCCCAAAGTGGGGGTGGGAGGAAAAAGGTTCATGGCACATATAACACTAGTAAAGGACATAACTTTCACTTTCAAGATCTATTTTCAGGTACTTACAAGTTTCTATATAAATTACTTCAACTAAATATCTTCAGCATCCTCTATAACCAAAATCTGGACATCATTTTTACATCTTGAACAGATTTCCACTTAGCACTTATTTGTCATTATGAAAAAAAACCCATGTACCTTTTGAAGTGAATTTTTTCAACTATTTTGGGGTTTTTTTTCCTCTTTTTTGTCTTAAATCACTAACGACTTATCCTTGGACATTATGCAACAACAGAAAATTTTGGGGTTTTTTAGATTTATCCAAATTCAAATGGATTGAAATACTATAATGCATATAGTATACATAAGAACATATTTTCTTACCGTTGATGCTTGCAGGACTGTGGCCAGTGCTGAGGACATCAAAAGCATTATAGCCAGGACTCACCGGAATTGTATACCCAGAGTCTTTGCATGATCTCAAGACAGATTATTTGATTTCTCTGCATGCCTGTCACGCTGCCTGTAAAATAGAAATAATATTTACTGAATGTGTTAAACAGGATGGACTCACCATTTATTGGACTAGGGAGAGTAAAGTTTCACAGTTGTGTCTGTGCATGATGCGACATCATAGCCACCATAAGATGTGCACTATACCAGGCAAGCCAAACAGGAAAAACGCAAGGTAGCAGAGAGGGTAAAAACCCACCCCTCTAAATAATTATAATTCTTTTATGTACCCTAGCAGTCAATACCTGATATTAAATAATTTAAGATCTCTGAAAGCATTGTGATACAAATGTACTTTGACAGATGTTGACTCAAACTAGATGGATGAAAAAGTCAGGGAAAAATTTAAAACCTAGCAATGAATGAAGGCAGGAGGCACTACATTTATACTCATAAGTACTTTGAAATATGGTATAAGTTAGTTAAAAGATCAGTCTTTACCTTGAGTTCTCTGGATTTTCTCACCCAGTGTTCAGTGCTCCCTTCTATCTCCACATTCCCATTAAAATTCTATGTCATTTAAAGAGCATATGAAGTGTGAAATATCTAATCATCTTTCAGTATCATTTTAAAGAGGTGGATGAAAAACTGTAACACAATACCGAGCCTCTTGAAATTCTTTTGAAATTTACTTGGCTACTACCACTCCAGAACAGACCAATAGTCTGTCTAGTCCACTGTGGTGTCACTTCTAAAGAGAATACAGGATTATTCCATTTTAGGTAGTTCCACAACTTTCATTCCATAAAGCAGTATGAGTGGAAGAATAGCCCATACCCATTTGCAGTGGATTTGCACTTCAGCCCTGGAAAGGTTACAAGGGGAAAATGTAACTATATTTTGGAGACAATAAAAGGAAATAGGTTTAATACAAGTAAACACCTTTGTCCTCATTAGGATAGGATCCTTTGAGAAGTTCTAAAAGGAACTTGTGGTTGAGAACATTTCTCATTCTTTACTGACTGTATGTAGAAATTCTGATTAGAAGTTAAGAAATCCTGCCAGTCAAAACTGGTGAAGATGATGGCAAGAATAATGATTATTTAAAGTGTATATTTATTGGGTTTTTTTAAATCAGTGGTACTTTAGACTCATTTTTCCTACCATCTCACTGAGCTTCATTCCCAGTGGGTTGGACACAGTTTTAAATTGAAACTCACCTTACTAAATTAGGTCTGATTTTAAATATCTAGGGAAGAGTTTCTTGTTAAAGGGACTATTTCTCATGATGAAGAGGTTAAAAAACCTGCAAGGAATGAAACATTGTTTTAAGAAGCTGCACATCATGATAATAGGATTGTTCAGAGGCAGGGAAAAAACAAACAAACAAAAAAAAAAGGTGATACACAGGAGTCTGGATTTGGCCAACATTTGTATCAATGGCTTTTTGAGGTTTTTCAGACCTTCTATCTCTCTCTCCTGGCACTTCTCCACTGTCTTAGACTGATGCTGCATTTTCTTACAATTGTATTTGCTTTACACTCTTTTGTGCATGTAGGTGCAAATTATCTTTAACATGCTAATAAAAATACCTATCATTTAAGAAGTAAGACTAAGTATTAGCATCAAAAATTTACAGTATTAATAGTCTTCAGACAATAACAAGGGGTAATATTAAGAAAACTAGAATACTAGGCTGAAGTTTTCAAATTTTCCAAAATTGCTCACAAATACATTTGGTGAAAATTAGGAGGTCAAGGGATACAGGCTTTCAGTTTAAGTGTTTCAAGTGGGCCTTATTTTCAAAAGTAACCACAGCAATGTTTGTTAAATCCAGTCCCATTTAAAATGTGTGCTCCAAAGATGAGCCAACTAAAATTAATCATCACTTTTCAAAATGCATTTAATAACTCCATATATGAAGGCATAGACCTGGAAGCAAGAATTAACCATGTGTGGTCTGAAAGTACATACAATACATTTTACTAGAATTCCTTTTCTGGAAAAGAAATTTAGAAGAGAAGAGCTATTTAGGTTCAAAGTACAAATATAATGCAAACTCTCCCAAAAGTAAGGTTATAAAGCTGTTTCAACTTCCTATGAAAAACTTTCCTCAGAAATATGATAGTCAAGGACAGATTAATTTTGAAACAAAAATATTGATAATATCAAACTACTCCTATTTTAATAATTTGGTTTTTGTTATTTTTTTTTAAATTACTGCCCCTCCACCTAGTTATTCCATTTTCATCAAAATAAAAACAAATAAAACATCAATATATCAATCTATAGTTATTGATATAAAAATGAACATATTGTTCCAAAGTGATTAATGTTTTATGTATTTTCCCTTAACATTCTCTTAAGAATTCAAATAGTTATCAAAATCAGAGAATTACATTGAAATAGATGTTTAATTTCCTGCATGACTATCACAGATACAAGAATCAAGGACTGGTTAGTTTCTACCTTTTATAGGCATATGTAGATACATATATGTATCTGTGTACATACACATTTATCACAATAAATGGTAATGCTTAAATGTTGTCATTGGGACATTTTGTTATCGTCATTTCATAAAAGAACTTTTCAAACTTCTGTGAATCATAACTGGATAGTCTAGGATTTTCTGTTTGTTTGTAGGCAGAGTGGCATTGGAATTGTTACCATTAAATTATTGTGTGTAAGATAAGAAATTTGTATTGTTCACATAAGAACTTAAGCTTGCAGACATTCTTCAATATAAACTTTTTCTGAATAACATTAAAACATCACTAAACATGACTCTATTCTACAAACAAAGCCTCTAGGATAGATTTTAAAAGGTATTCAGGTTCTTAAATATGGTTTACAGATTTTGCCTGAGTGCATTAACCACCTAAGTCCCATATGTCTCCATCTTCAAGAGCCTTTCAAACAAGAAAACTGTTTGTTTGTTTGCTAATGTAACAGAAAATAACACGTGCTAAATGTTTAAGGTCCATGTGTGACATTGCAGGGGTAAGGAGTATTTCTTACACGTAGTCAGCACCATTCATGTCAGTTTAATCATACAAAGATGTCAGTGGTGATCTTATTTTTCGAAAGACAATTTCTATTTCTTACTTCCTTTGAACAGAAGAAAACCAGCAGCTTGTCACTATGGTATTAGGTGGGAGGCCGTACATGGCAGGATTATGAGTCAGTCATTAAGCCTGCTGGTCAGCAAAAGAAAACCAAATCCCAAAACAAACAAAAACTTGTCATAATGACTGGGGCAATTCTATGCAGAGAGAAAATGTATTAGACAAAATACTCACAGGTTTAAATTTATTTCCAGAATATTCTAATATTAAGACACAGAAGATATCCAAGATACCACTTCCCTATGCTGTGGCGGAAAACTTTAAAACACCTGCATCTTATACATTCCTGCTTTAGCAAACTGATTGATGTTTGTTCTGGGCTAGTTCTGTATTACACCCATGCCCACCTTCAGGATTTGATTCTGTAAGATATTTAAGTGGGATATTTATAGGGCAACCATGCTGATGAATACTTTGTATACTAAGCTCTAGAATGGCAAGGATTTCTGATTTGGTTAAATGAGAGCAAGTATATAAATATATCCCAGCCCTTTGTCAAAAAACTGTGTGGGAGTAGAGGAGTTTGTTAGGCAGGTGTTAGAAGCGAGAGGGAAGCTCTAACTACTTGCAGCTATGACACATTATTATTCATTGTGTGGTGTGTCACTCAGACTGTCATCATGCACAGCAGAGAGCATGCACATTACCGGTGCTGAACAGTACTGAGAGTGATTTGCAGAGGCACAGGTCATTTGGGGGAAATACCTCTCTCATAGTCCAGGCACAGGTTTGCTGCTGTTCTTGGAATGGTTCTGGCAGCACAAGCTAGGGGATCATCAACTGATTACTAACAACTAACAAAATTAATTCATTACAGATCATGACATATTTGTAAAGGCTTCCTGAGGAGCAGTCAGAATTCCGTATGTAGAGTATTCACTAAATATTATTGAACCACATCTATTGGTCTTGGAGAAAGTGATTTGAACAAATAACAGGTCAAATGTGCAAACAGTTGTATGGATATGGGTGTCAGCACAACACTTTGCACTGAGGAAGAAGGTTGATAGGAGAAGGTAGAATCTGCAGGGTCAGAGAAGGCATAAATATAAAAATTTAAAATCATCCAGGAAGAACATAAAGAAATAAGGCAGCAAAGTAAGGAGATCAGACAGAGGCATGAGGCTGAAACATATACACACACAATACAGAAGAGGAAGCAATTAGACAAAGAAGGCAGTGTGAGTTTCTTGAATAAGAAAATCTCAAGTTATGGCTATAAAGAATTAAAAACTGGTTTTATATCTTTGAAAACTAGCTTATAAGAAGAAAACTTTATATGTGTTACTTCCACTAAAACTTGCTTCCTCAAATATTTGCAGAAGATGAAATTACAATAAGCAAATTAATTTCCCCGCCCCTCCAACCTCATCTTTAAAATTATTGCAATATTGAGATAATTTCTTCAATTTTTCTGCTTTTCTCTGTTTTCTACAGCAGCACTCTCTCTGTTTAGGGGTTTTGGGATTTTTTAGTTTCAGGTTTTTTCAAAAACTTTTAAAAATAAACTTCTGACTGGGAGTCAAGAATAAAAAAGCCCTCAAGAATAAAAAAAGTCAGACTCTGGCAGCAATTCAGAGAAATTATTCTCCAAAATAATTACCAGGTAAGGAAGCCTTAATGCAGTGCCATTGCAACCAGCCCTGCGTGAGACCTTCTAGCAGCTGGTATCAGCACTTCTAAACCTTATCTAGACTTCACTCATGCTAATATGCTTCTTTTAGAATACAGTGGATAACAAGATACAAATCACACTGTAACATTCCTTGTTAGAGCAATAGTTTGAGCAATAATGATTGAGGTGCAGAGCATTTCCTGGGAAAATACTAACAGAGGAGATAATGATCATTCCCCTTCCCATCAATAATACCAATTTTTTAGTAATACTATAATATTAAAAACCCTGTAAGCTTATTACCTTTAGATTAACAAAAAACCCATTAAATTGTATTCATGCAGGTTTTTTAATCACTGTGTGATTTAAATCATCACATAGAAACCATTCTACAGACCACCAAAATGTACCCACCTCAATGGTGGAGTATAACTTCTGGTAAATGATTCACAGTAGTACCACACAGAATTTTCATGTCAGGAACAAGAACTGGCATTCCAGCTCAATTTCTTTTAAAATTTTAGTAGGCAAAATACAATCATGTAAGTAGAATTCAATCACTGCACTGTCATTATTGTATCTTTCTAATTTCTGAATTGACCAGGAATTTAACGGTCTAAGCAGTCCAAACCATGTGTGACCGTTTCTTACCTCAGTAAATACTGAGAAGAACAGTAAGCTGACAATTTTGGACAATGTGGCTAATGGCAGATGTGGTATGGGAAGGTCAGGATGAATATCAAATTGAAATCTAGAAAGCGTTTATATATTTGTATCTTAATTAACAAATCCATTTCTTTCAACAAGCCCTGTACCATCCATGATTAATCTTTCATAACATTCAGAATTGTTATCCAATGACTTCTACCAAAATTTGGTATTAAAAAACCCAACTTTATGCTTTTTATGGAGCCAACAAGCAAGTTAAAGACAAATAAAAGAGAGAAAACATCCTATTTCAGTATGTGATGATCTGTCTACAGTATTCTGGGTTTTGGTGGCTTTTTTCATTAATCCTTACACGAGACAAATTAAATCACAGTCATAATTTTAGTTGGAAGGGAACTCCAGGGTTCCTCCAGTCCAGTCTCCCACTCAAAAGAGGCCTAATTAGAGCAGGTAACTCAGAGCATGTTCTGTGGAGACTTGAACAGCTACAAGAGCCCACAATGTCTCTGGCCAGTCTGTTCAGGTATTTAACCACCCCCCCAGTATTTTGTATTTGTTTCCCCTGTTACGCTGCCTTTGCTGTGCTTGGTGCTGAATTCGCCATGGCGAAGATGGTGCACATCGTCTACTGAATGGGAACATACCCTATTGTGTCAGAGGAAAAAACAGCGTCAGCTGTGCTAACCTATGCACCAGAAATGTTTAATGAGGAACAAAATACTAGACTTTTAAATTAAGAATGAAAATACTGAGGAGACAACTTTAAAAACAGAAAAGGAGGGGCCACAGAATTAACAATTGACAGAGAAAATCTGTATATCCAGTATCCCAGCAGCGTTAGCCAAGGGAACTGATGGCCACTATGCAAAATTATTAGCTGTGCATTGTGAGACATTTGGCTACTTTCTGTCAGTTTTATTGATATCCTGCTGTTCCTTGGGATTCTCTGGTGTCTGGGACATATTCAACATTGAAAATCAAGTTAGAAGGAATGAAATTATCCAACATAGAAAAGCTCATGTCAAATTCCAGTCTTTAAAATACACATAAAGTATAACTCGCACAGTGTAACTATTACTTAAATGTGTCAGAAGCAGCTGCATTTTCTGTTACAAATTCCATTGGATCGTTCCAGATGAAACTGGTCTAATCTGGCCTACATAAATTTATACTGTTATTAGATATGATATGTGTTCCTGAATTATTAGGAGTCAGGTATTGTGATTAAACCTGGCAGCCAGCAACTAAGCACCAGACAGCCACTCGCTCATCTCCCCTTTCCCCCGCAGTGGGATGGGGAGGAGAACAGACAACAGGTAAAGCTCATGGGTTGAGATAAAGACAGTTTAACGAGACAACAAAAGAAATAAATAATAATAATAATAATTATAATAGAATATGTAAAACAAGCTATACACAACACAATTTTTCTCACCACCCGACAACCAACTGCGCAGCCGGTCCCTGAGCAGCGATTGCAGAACCTGTGGATTTCCCAGACCTCATGAATGTCATGGATTTCACCAAACTTGCGAATTTTGTAGAACTTGTCCAACTCGTGGAAAAAGACTGAACATCTGGAAAAGAGGCTCCTGCCCCCCAGCCAACCCCCATTAATAAACTGAGCGTGATGTCTATGCTATGGAATATTTCCATTAGCCAGCTTGGGCTGGCTGCCTGGCTGTGCTCCCTCCCAGTTCCTGCACACCTGCTCAGTAGCTGGACATGGGAAACTGAAAAATGTCCTTGACTTCATAGCAACAACTAAAACGATCAGTGCATTATCAACATTCTTCTCATACTAAATCCAAAACACAGCAGCTACTGGGAGGTAAATTATCCAAGTCGAAATCAGGACAGCAGGCTAAAAAGAAGATTCACAAAAGATAAAGTGCAGCAACTTCTTTTTTTTTTTGTCTTGATAACAAAAATCTGTAAACGTTTTTCTAATACTGATACATAAGCTAGACTATGTTTCTTTTTCTTACAGAAAGCAAAAAATTTAAATCCAAATAAAATTACAGAAATTATGAGACTTAGTCATAGGTAAGTTTAAAACATGAATATACTAAGAAGTAGGTTTACTGAGTTCATAAAAATATTCTGCTTTTAAATGATACTTGAAAAAATGGCAAGAAGTGTAAGATAGTCTGTGGCCAAGCAATGTAAATGTCTATTGAAATGGGAGGCCATATGTGTCCTGATGATTAATTCTCAGATATTTCTAACTATTACTGGCCAGTTCCTACTTGATCTGCTCAAGCAAGTACACACAATGACTTTATGAGAATTACTTTCATTAGAAAAGCTGAATTATTTGTTCACCTATATAAAATTACTGTCAGCTATACTTACACCTACTTGTTTTATACATATATACATATGTGAAGAAACACACACTTACTTTGTCTGCTCCTTACAAGGAGCATATGAATAATTTTCTGTGCAAATATGGCCCCAAATATTAACCTTAAGAAAATAACTTGGGGATACTGATAAAATTGAACAGATTTCATACAAGGAAAGAGAAAATGAAATTATCAGAAGACATGAAAACTCTATTAGGGATCAGCATATAAATTGAGGTATTTCCTGACAACTGTCATTCTTGTGCCAAAGTTCAGAAAAGCAATAGAGATGCCTCGCTGTGCCAAAGTCTTTCTGTGCCATCTAACAGCACTATCATAGTATTAAGGAAACTGAAACAGAACTGATTAGAAAACTAGAACAAAAGGAGATCCAATTGTTTCCTATTATCTGTTTACAAGAACAACTGTGTATTTCAAAGACCTCCAAAAGGATCCTTTTTTTAATGTTGTCTCATCAAGGAACTATCTCTGTACAGGCTTCAATAAAGGTGGTGCTGATGGAAAATGCAGCAGAATACCCTTCTGCCTGTGTATGCCTTTTTTTCCATGTATGTAAGACATGACCACAGACATGTAGAAGACTAGCTGTGAAATTGCAGAGCAATGTTTTGACTTATGCCTACTGGATTGTACATGACATCCTAAATGGCTTATTTAAGGTGTTAGGATATGTTGTCTTCAGCTCTCAAAATAACAGTTCATACAAACCCTTAATAGAATCACAATTTTCATGAGGTGTTAAAAAAAGCAAGACCGATTACTAACTATTCTCAACAGAAAAAAAAAACAACATAATTGTAAAACAGCTGGTAGCAGAAAATAAGCAAGACTAACTAGCATGCATATTATTATAAATTGACCTCTGTTAATTGTCCTTGACACTTGCATGAGTTAAAGCAAGAAATCCTTGGTGGGGGAGGAAAATTCTAGCTTGGAGAATACGTAACCACATCTTCTACAAACTACATAGTAATCTTGATTGTAACTGAAGTTCAAAAATGTTCAAATCACCTAACAGAAATAAATGAACTTGTATGTCCCCTATTCCAGGTAAACTCAGCAAACACATGAGTCAACTCTTTATTTTCTCGTTGCCCTCAATAACCACCCTAATGACACTCAAATCTGTCGCTATGTATTGACACTTTGCAGGAGAAAAAAGGTTGCACACAGACTCTCCCAAACATTTGTATTTGTATGACCTCAAATTACAAAGCACACATTTTATGCATGCATTTCTACATTTTTCAGCCTTATCTTAAATTTTGATACATGGAAATCAATTAATCCTTGACTAATTCTCAAGTTACTAGAAGAGTACAAGAGAAAATGAAGAAATAGTAATGCCACGTGAATTTGCCACAAATTCAGAGACAGAAAACTAATTTTATCAACAACACTATTAAGAGCTGTACAATTATTCTGCAACAGGGTCTTAGATCCACGTTGTATCAGAGTAAAACAAACTTCAGTCATTCTCTTTGCTAATATGGAACCAAACCTTTTGAAGACTTCAGGTTCGTGCTTAGTAGCCTTCCACGCAGACCAGCCCATCTACCAGATATGAAAATCTGCAATCTTTGTCACAGTAAAATAAATGAAAACTGCCCTGTAAAACTTTATGAGCTGAACTGTTGCCATTCCTGGTATGTATATACTTCCCCTGAAACATTTAGGTAAAATCCTACCTGCTTCTTTACAGCTGGAAAGCCAGCACATTCTCACTTGTGGAATCAAGCCTAGGAAGTCTGTGCTCTGAATGACACCAAAAAACTCTGTGTCACATTCTGTTGCAGTTTACTATAAGGGAGAGTCTGAAATGTACTTCAACGTAGGAAGCACGGCCTATAATAGTCATAAAGCTGTGGCAGCTATCTTAGCAAGAAGATGGCTAGGCAGGGAAGAGTATTTCCTTCCTTCATAGCTTCCCCAGAGTTTCCCAATGGTAAATGCCAATATTCCACACACATGAAAGTTACATGAATTTACATAACATGAGCTCAAGGGGCTGTAACAAGGAGCAGAGATAAACCTTCTGTGATACTTGCCCCTCCTGCTCTGACTCACATACAAAAAAAGAGTCAACATCCAGCTGTTTTAAATCACACTTGGTGCCTTCTTTGTCTTTGAAAGAACAGTTAATTGCTTCATTTAGCTCTTCACTTAAATGAGTATACTACTCTGCACTTCAGCTGCCACTCAAATGAAAAAGATGTAGTGCTGTGGGGAAAAACACTTAAGCATATCTCTTAAATGCACAATTGTTTCCCTCTGTGCAAAGCAATAACCTGCCTTTGAATTTATAAATAGCCACCTTGCCACTACAACTGGAGAAAAACCTTGATTTGCACACATCTACTTGTTAGAATGGCCTTATTCTAGTGATCTGCATTAGGTAAGTCCTAAATCAATTCATTTCCCTTGGCAAAAATTCCAAAATATTTATCTCAGTGGTTTCCTGATATTCTTGCACTTCATTCTCTGACCAGCTCCCACATAACCATAGACAGTTTATTTGCCTCTTGAAAGGGATTGTCATTAGTCTAAGCCACCAGCTTAATTATTTTATCTTATTATAATTGCTGTTTAAGGAAAATAAGTCATTCTTGCAACCTATGGGAACATCACTTCTGTTTTATAAGAGTGTAAAGAAAGGCTGTAAAAAGCAGAAATACATTATCATAATTTTCCAGTGAGAGAGGTAGTACAAACCAGTGTGTTCACAATTTCAGAGCTATGACCAGCTTTGTACTTTGAATACCAATACAAAAAGAAACACTAAAAATTTAGAAATAAAGTAAGTTTATGAGGTTTGAGTCTAAAAACAGACATCAACTTGGCTCTAGAATCCATCTATCCTATTTTGTATTTAGAAAATTAGGCCCTTCAGAAGGTAATTTTTTTCATTAGTCTACCTCTTTCACAAGGTAAATTGTCATCCCATTTGATAAGCACTAACTTGTTCAGAAAGAATTCAGTGATAGATATTTCACTATCTCATAGTCCAATATTTCAATGTTGTTATTAGAAAGTGATTCCCAACATTAAACATTAAAAAATTTGCTACTGTGTAAACCCACTACATATCCTGCCCATAGTCAGCATGGATTACTCTTGTTTCCAATAATTTTGATGTGCTGAAAACTTTTATTGTTCCCCCTTTTCTATCCCTCATTCTTCTCTTCTTTTCAATGTCAATTGTTTCAGTTCTTTCTGAAATGCCAGTTTGCTAGACCTTGTTTCTCCTTTTTGCCATCATATGTAGTAGCTCATTATTGAAGCTGAATTTAAGATTTCATCAAAAAATTCAGAAATCCTGAACAAAATATAACTTTGTATTTCATATCAAACAAAATGTACCTTTTGGTCTGAAATTATTTTTTCAAGCTCGGTTTTAGTAGGAAGAGAAGAGAGAAAAATTTATTTTAATTTGTCTACAGTATACTTTTTGTTTTTGTAGAGAGATGAGTTGGGAGATGAGTAATTTTTGTATCTCTACAAAAAATATGTGTGCACTCATGTTTTGTGTCTTTCAAAATGAGCAAGCTTTGCACAAACTTAAAGGTGAAAATGCAAACCCTTTCAATAACCTCAATATCCAAATTATTAACAGATACATAATCTGCACTTATAAAAGAATTTATTCATCAAAAATTGGCTTCCCAAGATTGCCATCTACATATTTAAAAACTACTTTTGAAAATGTCAAGCAGATTATAAATATTTTCTCCATATCCTCAAGTAATTCAGGGTTACTTCCTATATGCAATACTTTGTCATATTCAGTGTTAAGTAACTGTCAAGTCATTCTAGCAACACAGTTTTTATTTTATTCTTCAGATGGTTCTGTCTATACTTAACATTATGATTTTCCATCTAACTTTTCTTTCTTTGGTTTCCATTCCTTTTTCCCATTTGAAGCAACTGTATTCAACACCGTACTGGGTCTTGCAAGGAAGAAAGACCACATACCATCTCTTTAATCATACTTGCTTAAATTCATATCCTTGCTCGTTTTAATCTTCTGACCAATGCATTACAGATACCCAGATCTCTTAATATTTGTAATTTGGATCAGCAATTTAGGAAAGAGAGAAATAAACATAATATATATTTTTTCAAAAAGTGAAGAAAGAAGAAAGTGAAGAAAAATGTCACTGTATATGACTCAGCCTGATGATTTTCAACTCTTCAAGCTACGTTTGAAAAGTGACAATGTTGATGCATGACAAGGTACAAATAACCATTACTTTCAGCGATGTCTTTGTCACTCCCTTGAAAATGCCCGTGTGGGTTTTATTAGGAGCAAAAAAACCAACCCTGTTTGAAAGTCTCTTTAGGTATGTTGCTGGGTTTAATAAAAGCATTAGTGCTGAGTATCATCCTACAGTGCAAGCTTTTTCAGCACTTACAATATATGAAACTTTTAATCCTAAATACAGCACATAACTCTCTAAAACTGAAATCTAATAACTAAAATATCTGTGGAGAGAAAATGGAAAATGGAAAATGCAAATGGCCTTAACCTACTGTTACCCAACAGATTACATCATAATTGATGCGAAATCACTAGAAAACAGGAGCAAATCATTTAGGTCTCTACTATCTGAATGGGCATACATAGAAAAATGATGTATCACATTTATGTTATGATGGTATCAGTCGAGGAAGTCATATCTCTACCTGTACAGGACTAAAGACTAAACTGGTTTCCATCTTGTAGTTTTCTTTTAAAAATGAATTACTGAAAACAAATATATCCTTGTAAACTCTACCATTCTAGACTGGTCTGGGCAGTTATGAAAAGCTTCTAATATTGGCACTTGTTGTGTGCTTGTCATAAAAAGGAAAGAAGGACTATTTCCCAAAAAAGCACAGAGGAAAAAACTTCTGAATATCTTATGTTGATTGTGTGCAATTCTCAAAAGCACTAGTGTTTAAATAATTAATTTCAGTACATATAATCCGAAACTATAAATTCACTGCAAAATTATCAAGTTCATCCCAATGACTCTTTTTGAATAATATTTTCAAACTAGAAGTTAAAATTTTGCATTTGGAAATCATTCAGTTTCCTACTAAGTCCCAGATTTCTTGAACTACTTAAATAAATCATTTAGCCTTGTTAGGGTTCAGTACCATCTCCTGTCAATGGGAGACTTTCAACTTCAAGTGCATTTTTGTAAATAAATGTTTTGAAGATTTCTGTTTGTTCAGTTAATGGGTAATGTTAACATAACAGAGGCTTTTTAACTAAGAAGGAGGAAAGCTTTGCTTCTGCCATTAGAAAAGTTATTCTAAGTTTTACATTTTCTCTGGTTTTAGATACAATTAAAATAATTCATTGCAGAGGTTTAATGCTCTGTGAGTCATAGCTAATTGCAAATGTACAATCACTTTTGGACGATCTAGTACAAATACAACCCTCACACAATGGGACACTTACTTATGTTCATAGCAGCTCTGTTTCATATTCAAAAAAAAATCTATGGAAAATATTCAGATTACATGCACTTCCTTACAAAAAAAAAAAAAATCTAAGCAGGAGAAGTAATAATCTCACTGAAAAGCACTGAGCTTCTGAAGTACTAAAAACATTTATATGACAATTTGCTAATTCTCTAATTTTAGGACCCTCTGCTTTTTCTTTAATTGCAATACCATAGCAATGAAGACAATTGTGTGCTGTGTAATGGAATACAGTGTGTATTTCAGTAACTATACAATAAATTCAATTTGAACATGGACTCCCAGTGTCAAAGCCCTTAATTTATCCCTGCAGTACAATACACAGTGGTGTAGAAATGAAACAGAAGACCTAGCAACTATTTACAAGCCACTTACGTTCTACCTCAGGATTTAAACAGTCTATAGTTCCTGTATGAATCTTTTGTACAGTGGAATATTTCATCTGCTGAGATAAAGAAGACTTCCTATTGATAAGTTAGTAGCAAGCTCCATGTTGAAGAACTCCTACATCCAAATGATGTGCATGTAAATTACTTATACTTTAATAATTACTGACTAACAGATTTCTGAAATACCTAGAACATCTGATTAGGCAAGGAGTATTTACAGCCTTCACAGTCAACTTTCTGAAGCTACGCATTATTTTTGTATTTTCAGCTTTCTGTACAAGTAAAGTTACAAAAAGTGTTAGTCTCAATTTTTTTTTTAATCAATGTATGTATGTTTGGCAAGACTAGGTAAAGGCCTAAGCACCCGATCTTCAGGACGTTTTCCTAGCCTTACCTGTATATTCCTCATTGTAAGAAGTACCATGTTGCAATTTCACTGAAGTGTATCACAGAATCACAGAATGGTAGGGGTTGGAAGTGACCTCTGTGGGTCATCTAGTCCAACCCTCCTGCCGAAGCAGGGTCACCTACAGAAGGCTGCACAGGACCGTGTCCAGGCGGGTCTTGAATATCTCCAGAGAAGGAGACTCCACAACCTCCCTGGGCAGCCTGTTCCAGTGCTCCGTCACCCTCAGAGGGAAGAAGCTCTTCCTC
>Ga0065711_1003125_pt1 | contig 32837 bp, 18 predicted proteins | sample Hoacrofraction12_FD_59098 | JGI IMG/M metagenome (GOLD analysis project Ga0065711, IMG submission 59098) | Hoatzin crop microbial communities from Cojedes, Venezuela - Epithelial fraction 12 v2 (version 2) | ecosystem: Host-associated > Birds > Digestive system > Esophagus > Crop | place...
TTTAACTGCTTGCAAACATTTAGAATAAGGATGTGGCTGAGGCAAAGCTACCTCTGCTTGAAAATACGACCCTTTTGAAAGTGGTGGACAGTTTTCTCAATAATATATATTGGTACTGATACTGAAAAATACTACATAGAGAATAGAATTTCTACTATCATTGTACTCACAATGATATTATTAAGGTTAATAAGTGCTGGCAATGTCTCACATAAGTGGAGTCTGTATGAGATCTGTTGCCTCTAGAGCTTCTCACAGAATTTGGTGGAAATTGGTTGACACATCAGAAGGAGTTTCACAGTCTACAGTCACAACCAACAAGTGAACTGTAGATGTGTTTTGCAAAATTTTATGCTGGAAAAGCATGAGGTTGGCATTTGTCAGAAACCATCTCTAATAGGCAATCCCTAAGAAGATAAGTATATCTGACGTTTGTGATCTTCAGATTCCTTTACCTCAGTGAGATATCTGTGTTTTCATGCCCTTGTTTGCTGCCTCTGCAGGAGTTTACCTCTTATTCATGTTCTGTAAAAGGCTCAGATAAGCCACATCAGAATGGCAGCTTCATACCCGTGAATTGTTATCTCTTCAGTTTTACAACTTTGAATTTCCATCCATGTCCAAACTCTACCATATCAAGCTGAAGAACTTACAGGGAGAAAGAAGCTTTGCAAATCTATTTTTAATATTTTTAATAAACAGATGTTTGAACCTCCACAATGCTTTAACCATGTACTTTGGTTGAGGATTAGATGTCTGACGATTTTGCCCATGTTCCATTGCAGAGGCCAGCAAAAATTAGCCTCCCGCTGCTACTTTTGCTGCAACACTGCTGTTCAGCCTTCTACCTCTGTGTGTCCTTGTCATTTAGAAAGTCTGAGTACCTGCAACATCCAATTACAGTGTAGTGGAGAAATGTCTTTATTATATTGACCATGTTCTTCAGTAGGTTTACAACATATATGCTGAGCAGCTTGTTGCTGTTCCTCCCTAATTCTGTCTGCACAACTTCCACTAGTGGCAACAGAAATTGCACGACTACGTGAGAGACTAGGTAACTGTAAGAGAGATCACATTATCCTTGAGCGAAAACACTGTCAATAAAGTTATGGAAACATAGCAATGAACCCAAAATGAACAGAAAATTTTAGAGAAAATACAGAATATTGGACTTGTGTCTTCTTCTGAGGATCTCAAAATTTATGAAGAGAGCTTTGCAGTTTCCCAATGAGAGACATGTAAGTGTTGTCCTTGTTGTATAGCCTAGAAAGAGAAGCAAAGAGGACTTCTGAATTATGTAGTGTTTCTCAGGAAGCCTAAAGCAGGTCCAGGAATAGAATCTAGTTGTCTGATTTCCAGAGTGATGCTTTAGTACTGGCACACTTTTCTTTGCATGGCTGTTTATTGCAGTTCCGTCAGAAAGGCTGTTTCCATGTAAAATGGAGTGTTACTTCTGCAGCCATGGTGCCAGAATACACAACAGCTAGACTATGGTTTTTGTAAGCATATTGTTTCTGAGGGCAACAAGATCAGCTTTGCTCTACAAGTTTTTACAGAATGTTCTGGTTGCAAAAGCAGATTTATAAATGCCAGGTTGTGTTCAAGTCATGCAAAAGTTTGAGGAAATTTAGTCAATACCGGAAATGAAGGAGCAACCTCAAGACATGGTGTTCATGTCGGCAAAAGAATTTCGTTAGCTCTGCCGTGTTATGAGAGTATTTTCATCTGCATTTCACTGCAAGAGCAAAATATGACACACATATGACAGGATTCCGATTGGCAAAAAGTAACATGTTAGCTAGTCAATACCACTGCGAGACCAATGTGGTATTGGATCTGACAGCAAGACAAATTGTTCCAATACCCAAAACTACAATAGGAGCTGAAACTAATTTTGTAATTGTATTATATGCCTTCCAGAATATCGTATACAGCTGATTTCTTCTCTGCCATTGACATTGTTGGCTTAATTTCGACCCAAGAATAAACATGATATTTTTTTCCCCAGGAACACCCAGAAATGCTTAGTCTGAAACAGAAGTATTATTAAACATGCTATTAGTTTAGGAGTGTTTCGTGTTTTTAATTATTTTTGAGACCTTTCAGTCTCAGAAATCTGCCATTACCTGTATGTTCTGCGTAGCTTACCACTCTAAAAAAATCATAATTTGTCAGTCTAGCAGACAGGGATGCTTTATACTCTTCCTCCCTGTAGTCAAAAGCAAGCAAATACATCTGACTTGACACTTTGGACAAATTCCCACTTAGTACATGGGTATAATATCCTTGATTTTGTTATATTGTGTCCTCTTTTAGAGTGTGAATGTTAGGGAGAAATTGGAAGTACAGAAAGACACAAATGCAGGAATGTTTAGAGATGGTAAACAGGACGGCAGTGACTCTAATTGAACGGCTTGCAACTAGGAGCATCTCCTGGAGAAACCTAACAGTCTGCATAGGGCTTTCTATTCCTTACTGATTTTCCTTGAAACTCCACTTGATTAGGTTTGACGAATTGCTGTGTTGCTTATCCAGTAACAGGAAATCTCTGCATGTTGATGAATGGGCTTCATCATTTCCCTCTCCGTTTTCCACTTGCTTCTTCTTTTTTTTTATTTTTTTCTTTCTTGGACAGCTATCCAACCTCTGCTTATTTTTGTGAGCTTTTCTCTCCAGTTGTACCAGTGGTCTGCCAAACATCAGCTACATTGTTGAAAGCCTGTGTAGATTCACCTGGAATCATATTTCCCATCTTAGACTTCTGAAAAAAGTGCACTTTGGCATAATATGATAAATAAAATTAATACAATTTAGAAAGTTATGGCTTCACATTTTAGCCAACTTGTATAACATAGATATGCAGGATGGTTTTTATCAATAATGTTTCAGTTTGCTTCACAGTCAAATGACTGACTAGATGTTTCAGAAGACAAAACTGTTGGAGAGTTTCCTGGTCATGGCTGAGAGTCATGGTAATGAACATCGTATGCAAAGATGGCTGTGATGCTCCTCTTTCAACAGGGGCTATGCCAGAATTTAATCACGGGCACGAGGTCACAAGATTTCAGTGTGGTATTTACTAAATTGCCCTTTAACACTTCTGCATCACAGACAGCAGCCAGTGCCTAGATCTCAAGGCAGCACCACCCTTGTTGTTCGCCAATACTATACTTTATTCAGTTTGCAATAAAGGTTGAGAGTTCTAATATATTGCTATAATTATTTGCAAGGCAACCGTAGCAGTCAGTTAGCCACTGCAGAGGTCTCCGCTTTGTAGCTGGGTGACAGGGTTATTATGGCAACTTAGCCTATGTCCTGGCTACATTTGTGGTTAGTTTCAGAGGGCTTTTTGTCTGCTNCTGTAGTTCTGCTGTGAGTATTAGCAGCATATTTTTGACGTACATGGTTTTACTGCATTGATGTTATAATTGTACCTTCAGTTAGCACCTCTTACTTTAACATACTGTTTTAATATAGGAAAGCCTACTACTTTGGCCATAAGTGTGACTCTGTTCAGACTTTATACCACTAGCGTATGTGTCATGATATCATCCTATGAGACCGAGTTGTGCCAGGCTGGCCTCAGGGATGCAAGGAAATGGTGACCGATTAGGGCTGCAAGACTCTCTTCTGTGGGGGTCCGAGAGACGAGAGACTCAGAATGTCAGTGTCATGCTAACCTGGGTCATTGCCTAGGGAAACATTTCAACAAAAGAGTGAAAGAATCTCTAGTGTCTCTGACGTTTCCCAGCTCCACAGAGCAAAGAAGCATTACCTTGTAGTCTTCTTTAGCAAAAAAAACATTGAAGGAGAAACTCTCACTCTGGGGCAGACTTATGAATATTACCTTCCAGAACAGATGCAGTGGAGCTCCAAACACAGATCTTTGTTCATCCTTTTGAGTGATTTTGACTACTGGCAAGTGTTGATGTTGATTGTTGATTTGTCAATCTATTTCTTGTTTGCTTTTTTTTTGATGCTAAACAGTACAAAATTGTTATAATGGCAAAAGAACTATTTTTTGTCCATTTTTTCCCTGTGATATTTTCCCAATAACACAAGCTTTCAAACACATCACCGAAAGCGAAAGTGGTTAACCCTGCTTTTGTGCTTAGGTTCCTGCCATCAGCATTGCTCGAAAAACTTCTGCAGCCCAAAACAAAGTGGCTCTTATTTCAGGGCTGCAGTATTCAATGTGACATAGTCATGTTTTATTGTTTAAATTTGCTGCAGTGTGGCGTCAGCACTTACAGAAACAGTTAACCCTGACACCAATCCGCACAAAAATAGAAGACAAAGAGAAAAGTGGGCCGTAGCAGACTAATAAGTGGTAGGAATAGTTAATAGGGTAACTGATGGTAACTGTATGGACTGCAATATATATTATTTCATGCAGGAATGACTGAAGGTACTTCTGCTTGTTAAAGTATTTGTCTAGAAACAGAGATTTACATTGTAGCAGTACAAACTGGATTCTGTGAATAGACCTAAACTCAGACTGAATTATTTGAGCCCTTTAGTCACTTTAAATAATACAGTGCTGAAGTCAATAAAACTATATTTGCAGACTACTCCATATGCTTTTGCTTATTTGCTCCGGCGTTCATTGCATATTAAAGCTTCATTTTCTAAAAAAACCCCAATTACTCTAGGTTATGTTAGTGGCACATTTAGCTTGCATGCCTAGTGTAAGAAGTATTGCTAAAAAACAACACTATAATTTGTTATTAAAATCCATGATTTTTTTTTTTTTGTCATTACAGATTAATCTCAGAGATCTTGGGCAGCTGTATAAAATCCGTATTGGCCATGACAACACTGGAAATGATCCCAGTTGGTACCTGGAGGAAGTCAGACTTGAAAGAATAGTGCCTCTTTCTGATGAAGAAATTTGTCTCCCCATAGAGTGCTGGCTTGCAGAAGACAAGGGTGAAGGTGATACATGGAGAGAAGTGGCAATAAGAAACCATGCAAAGGAGCTGTTGCCATGTACGTGCTAAATATTTTAGATCATGTGTTCACTAGCCACACCCTGTGAGTACATGACAGCTTTTCATGTTTCTTCCAGGGCAGACTGCCCAAAAGCCAGTTTAATTGTCAAACAATAGGCACTTTCTAGTTCACTAGAAGTGGGAAGTGATCATTTTATCCCACTTCTTTCCTCCCCAAAATCAGAAAAATAGCTGTGGCCAGGGCATCTTACCCCTATAAAATTCTTGATCTCTCAGAGTACCCCTAAATCACTGGCAAATACTGCTCCTTAGAGCAAGGCATCGGGCAGGAAATCGAGGCATATCAAGGTATGTAATGTCATGTGACATCCAGTTCCTTTTAGCAAGTTTGATATTATCCTTTCTTGTGCTGCATAAAATATTCTTTACCAGAAATCCACGATCTGAATCATCACACACGTGTTTTTCAAATCAGACTCCAGTCACAGCCATTCACACAGAAATTGTTAGCTGCAGGGTGGTACTTTAGTACTTCAAAGTTTACCACAGCTTTGATGCACTTTGCTCTCTTCAAGTGAAGCCGGAAATAGCCCATCATAGAAAGTTATTATTTAAAAAGTCCTGGGCCTCTATGAAGAAATAGGGAGCCAGTATAATCATTTAGCATGATGGGGTTTTTTTATAGAATTCTCTTTACATTAATAGAATGACAACAACGCAGCTGATTGATAGACAATGCTTACTGTCTGGCAGTGGTGGGTCTTGTATAGACAGGTGCTATCATTCAGGCAAACCGTAGCCAAAATGCAGCAGTGAATATTGCAAGGAATCAATGATTCAACATAAAAAAGGGCCATCATGCACTTAGTGACAATCAAATAATTTCAGAAGAAAGTATCAAACAAGTGAAAAATCTCAACTCAAAAGAATATGACTCTCTGAAAAAAATATCAGGACTGGTGTTGTGTGAATGTTTTTAATAAGTTTTAAGGCCAGAAGGGACTACTGACCTCTATTACAGAGGCCAGAGGATGCTGAGAAACACGTATGTGCCAGATCACATTTCCCCTCTGCTCTCTTTTAGTGACTTCAATAAGGGATTTCAGAAACTGGGACTGATCAGAGTAAACCAGGCCTCATGATCATTAACATATACCACAGTACCATATGCCACTTCTTAGAGTGACATAAATATCGTATACTGGTGCAACAGAAAAATAGTGCAGAAGTCAATGAAGTTGTATGAACAAGTAATTCAGCATCAGTAACTCAAATCTGCATTATGCAGTCTGAAATATCCATTCATAGAAAAAGCACTAATATTCTGGTAGGTGCACTCCATTTATGTACTTGTAAGTGAAAAACTAACTAATTTCTATGAAAGGCTGGGAATATGTTTAAAACAGTACATTTATTTGCTTTTTAAGCATTGTATTACTGCATATTTTTTTGCTTTTGCAGGAACATTGCATTTATTAAAAATATTTCTCATGTTTGTAAGAAAAGATACATTAGAAAGGATTTGGAAATTTCTTGAAATTGTAAGCTAGTTAAATCAGTTATTGATTTTAGTCACATTGAAATTGAACATCAATATAAACTTAGCAAGGCCTCCCAAGGATTTCCTATTTAGTTTTTCAAGAAAAAGCAAGTGAAACACGATCCATTTGCATTTCCCATTTAAAAGCCAATTGCTTACAAGTACTGGACATACCACATCAAGTCACTTTCTCCAGCAGATCAAACAATGTGCTACTTATTACTTAATGATAATCTGATATGATGTAGTAATTTGTATCCTGTACTTCCCATTCAATCTGTTATCTTCTAGTGGTATTAAATTTGCTTAACTATAAAAGTGATGTGCTGAAAACTTTAAACAAAATTAACAAACATGAACTAAGCTCAGAAGGGACTGTTTTTTTAATTGTTGATCTTTAACACTTTATTGCTCAACTTCTCTCATAGAAGAAACTGTAGTTTTTTCCTTATCATTTTTCTCCCTGTCTCCAACCAAACTCTGCTATGCACTCAATAGGACCCAAAACTTTGGAGCTGATTTTTGATTGCTAGTCTTTCTTTTTTCTAGCTTTTCCTCTTCAAATCCTAAGTTATTTCCTGGTTCTGTCAGTTTTTCTTTACCTTCTTCTCTGCAATCCCTTCTTTTCCATCCAACTTTCTCACTTTAGTAATCCACCTTAGTTTTTCTGACTGTCCCTCAGCCACTTCAAAAAGCTGACACTAATCTGGTCTCCTATCCCAAGTGATGCTTTCAGTTCTTTCTCAGTCTCTCCATCACACTAGTCTCAACTTCCATACATAACTCAGGTTTCTTATACCTCCATTGTATGTCTGCCTTTGTCTTCCTTTCTTTTCTTATTTTTTCTGCATTGCCAAGGCTTCTAGGTCCGTGACTTCTTTTTCTCTTCCTATTCCGTCTTCTCTTTTGCTTTTCCAGCCCTGGAAATTTAAAAAGCTTCACCTGATCTGTTTTTGAAGTTGTCCCTGATTTGAGCATGCTGTTGAACCGGATGATCCATGGAGGTCTGCTCCAACCTGCTTTTTCCTGTGATTCTTTTACCCATTCTCACTTTTCATCTGGCATTTCCAGATATTTTTAGTTTACCAGACTTTACAAGTATTGGATTGTTATTTGTTGCTGTTTTGTTTTGGTTTCATCCCCTAGTTACTTAGTGATTTACAAAATCAAAGAAAAATTGTTGAACTGTTTGCTAAGTGATGGGTATTGGAAATTAGTGCATATGTCCTGAAGTGGGTAAATCCTAAATGTCACGTGTCACTCAACGAAAATAAGAGAGAAGCTTTATTCTGAATGCTTTTGACTAGCTTTATAACATCGTGACAACACAGGAGTGTTAGGGGCATCAGACCAGCTCTGGCAGCTCCATGTAGGTGAGGCTGCCGCAGCTGCATAGTCCCAGGTGCAACTAGCTGCAAGGCTCAACACGTGTTCCCAGTCAGCACACACAGAGCAAGCACATGTATATACCACATATATATATAGACACATGTATACATTGCCATCTGGACAGATAACCCAGACACACAGAGCAGTCGCACAAGCACGGGCAGCACCAGCAGCCTCATCCTGCTCCCGTCTCTGGCTGAGGAGGAAGGAGGTCCACTAGTGGGAATATATGTGTGTATGCATATGTACAAGGTGGCTGCTTCCAGCAGCTGGGCTCACACACTCCATCTGCTCAGCAGCTGCCCCTGGATCCCAGTCTCCCCAGTTGCTGGCACTTGGGCATATGAGCCCCTGAGGCTGCAGCCCTGCTCCAGCTGCTGGTGCGGACCATCTCTCACACACTCACGCACACACAGAAAGGTCTCGCCCTTAGAGACACACATGGATCTCAGCAGATCTCACCCCTAGGGACACCCATACCCCATGGTGTCTCTGGCGGCTGGCTGGGACTCCCCTGGTCCCTCCAACAGTCAGCTGCTCATGTGGTCTCGCCCTTAAAGGCAGGGCCTCTGACCTGTGGTGCCATTCCCATTGCTGACATTTATTTCACTCCCTCCAGTCTCTCCAATTTCAGTCATGCAGCAACCTCCAGTTGTGGTTGTGCAGCACCCCAAATGGTTCCCAGTCCAGTTGCTGGCACTCAGACCCCATACCTACACATGCGTACACACACAGAGAACAGAGTGCTTCACCTAGGAAAAGAGTTACAAAGCAAATCAATAAGAAGGTGGGACAGACTGCACAGAACAGGTGCAGGACACAGACAGACAATCATGGTAACCAGCAAACTGTTAAATGTGTCAAGATCTTTTGATCTTCTGATCCCTTTATTTTCCCATACTTGTTCCTCTCCAAATCATTTAGGTCCATCACTTTCCCTGCCTTTGGTCCCTGCCCTAAATATCCCATAATAAGTCCTGTGCAATCCCGAAATGCTCTTCCCCATATGGTCCCATATTCTGTTCCACACCCCTGTGCAGCAAACCCCAACAGTCTGATAGACACTCCAGAGTTGAGTCATCGTGATGGGGTTCATGCCTGGTCAATGGGACTGAGACTTTCCTGAGACAGCCCTTGCAAGGTCTGGGAGAGCGTGTCCCTTCCCCTGAGTCCTTGCTATGGGTTCCCACCTGCACTTGTGCCCCTGGGCTTGTGAAGATGAGCTGATGGCTCTTGTGATGGGCCTGGGAAAAGCCAGAGCAGGGTGTTATTTGGGCTCCCCCTTGCCAATATCTGTCTGCTCCTTTGTGAGAGTGCAGGAGGCCTTTATCACACAACCTGACATGGATTGTGTTCAGTTATGGTGGAAGTTTGGATCTAAAATGGTGCATGGTACAAGTATTTAATTTTCTTACTGTTCTGTTTAGTTGGATATAAACTTCAAAGAAGAATATAAATGGTGAATTCTGCCCTGTTCTTGTTCACATCATTGTAGCAATAACTGTACTGATTTGAGATAAAAGACAAATATTGAGGCTGAGATGGGAAAAATTCCACCTCAAAAGGTTTAGATTTCCTTTCCACTTGGAGAAATGTGCAGGCAAATACAGGAAGGTTAGACTGTTCTCACTGACTGAAATAGTGCAAAAGATGACCAAAGCAAATAGTAATAATGCAAGCATTATGTCCACAAAATTTTTATCCCTCTTTAATCATTCAGGGGGCACTTGACTATTCACTTAGGTGAATAGTCAAGCCTCCTTTTCCTACTGTAAAATTGATTAGGAAGTGTGTTTTTTCAAAGCAGACCATTTTCCTACATGTTAAGAAGAATATTCCCATATATTTTTTAGACTATATCTCCAAATAGCAGGAATAAAATGAAGTGGAGATTAGAAAGCCAGAGAACTCTAATTCTAATTGAAATGTCTTCACCTAATAGTGTTTCTGTATTTACATTTTCTCAAATAATATATGCACCACTTCTGAGGAAAATGGTGCCAAACTGACTGTTTCTTTCAAGTGGGCACATCATATGGAAAAAAAGCAGAACCTGGCACAGTACTGTGTAATACTGTTCTAGTATCTTGGATCGCTATCATTAAGGGAGGACTGAATAGTAGCAGTTTGACAATTTTAATGTTGTATATAATTTACTATCTCTCTAGGTTTTGTGTTCTTTGGCCAATATTTCTGTTTACACTAGTGGCCTGATGGGAGTGGACTTGTGCAGTGAAGCAGTTGGTGCAAAAAATCCAATGAGCTCAGGGTCCAGTGTTCTCATTAAGTGCGTTTAGGGGGAAGTTACTCTGGGCTTGTTCTTGTCTGTTCCCATGGACTGACTGCCAATTTGTGGCATGATCGCTGTCATTGTGTTCCTGGAACACATCCTCTGGTTTAGTTTCATCCAAAAAGAATCTAGTTTTTTCCTCTAAAACCACTCCATGCTGCAAACCAGAAAGAAGTAAGGAGGGCCAGCCAGAGGGTTCAGTTTCTTGATTTAAACTAATGTGCTGTTGTAGGCACACCAGTGTCATTAAGTTCAGACAGCTGTAATGTGGAGGAAGCTTATTTAACGTACTTTGAGTAGTAAGTGATAAGTATATCTATCTAGAATTCATCTGCTTTTAACTAGAGTTCTAAAAGAATAACTGTGCTTTTCTTTTAGTAGAATTACTTTGAGAAGAACTGACAGTGGGGCAGTAGTTTATATTAAATCAGCAGAAAAAGACCAATATTTCTGCAGTGAAAAATTTAATTTTCTTATTCTCACCAACAAATTATTCTTTAATTCCATTAGGATTATTTTCTTCTTCTCCCAAAACATATAAAAAAATTAACTTAGTCTTTAATACAAAGCAACCTGTGATGCTTGCTTACTGTTTATATTTTACAAATGAAGACGTCATAAGCCACTGAATTGTGTACATTATTGCTTTATAAGGAAATGAGAATTATACACTGTGCTTGCAGACTGGGGCCAAGCTAACTCTTGACATTGGTCAATGATCAGAATATATCAACGTTCTATATTGGAAACCCTGATTCAGGTGCTCAGAATAAGAAGTCTGGAAAAAAGGGTTCCCTAGCTTGCATTGTGTTGCCCTTAGTATGCCTTTTTCTTCATAACTACAGAAGCAAAAATTCCTTTCTCTCTTCCCCTTTATTCCAGGTAGTTCGTGTTCTCATGTAATCAGTAGATGCCAGAATCTGGAGTTGGGAATTCAAAAAAACACCTGAAGTATCATGATATCATCTCAAGAGGTGGCAGCAGTAGCATTTTTAGGGACTGAACAAGTATAAATTTGGTACTTGTACACTTAACTGTGCAGTTACCCCTATAGTATTTTGATACTTTTGATATGCCACTTTTTTTAACATTCTACTGCTTTAATGTCTGGCTTTTGTGAAACCATTTAGAAGCTCCTTGCCTATGCCTGAAAACATTTTACCTCCCTTATTTCAACTGTTTCATACATGCACCCACGTCCCAGAGTTTTCTGCTTGATTATAGAGCTTATCTAAAGTTGCTCGGTTAGCAATTCGAAGATTTCAATCACCTGTTTTGTGAAAGGTCATTTTATTTTTTAGTGCTAGCTCAGTTTTTTTCCCTGTTATTTTGTATTAATTAATGCTCTTATATACTTTATCAAAGTTATTATATTTTTCAAGATGTTTCTTCTGTTGCTTTGATGTGCCTCACATTAGACAGATGGCTAGGTGGGAGTCTAACAGGTCACTCATAATGCTGAAATATTCATAGAATCATAAAATGGTGTGAGTTGCGCGCAGCCTTAAAGACCATCTAGCTCTAGGGCCAGAGAGTTCCAATTCTCAGAGTTTGGGGATGGCTTTTTCTTACCGCAGTGAAGCAGGTCTCCATTTCAGATGTGGCAGCAGTGGGTCAGCTTCTCAAAGGAAAGTACACCAGAGTCACACCAGAGTCACAGAGGATGAACATATTTTCTAGGGTCTTTTTATTTTACTCTATACACAAAAAAATGTGTTTTGCGAACAATATGCAGAAAGATACAAACAGGCAAATTTCACATATGGTGAGTCCTGCTGTCACAGCAGTACATTTGACTGGTAGGTTAATTCTCCAGATTTGGTTGTATCTGTCCCCTGTGCTCAACAAACTACTGGTGCACTTTGTCTTATCTGTGACAGAGTGGCATCATCCTTCTTGTTCTTACACTTAAGCAATCTGTAGCTCAGGAGCCTTTAACACTAAAACCTTTTGTAGCTGTTCTGCAATCTAGAGGATCTGCTCTACAATTAGATCCACTCAAACTGGTCTGTGCCTAGGTTTACATTCGTACAGAAAAGGCTTAACCTCCACAATCTAGTTAGTGAATGCTTATATGAATGTCCAAGCATTACTCCATAGTGGCATGTTCTACGTAGACATGTACAGCATGTTTTGGAGAATATTTTTGTTGCTTAATTTTTTGTGCCTTTCCTAAAAAATGCATTTTACATATACTGAAGCAAAGGGAAATGAACATTCCCTTTATTATCTTATTATAGCAGCCCATATTGTTAATATGTACAAAAATTTAATCACAAACTGGTCTTTTTTGTTAAGAAGGTTCCTTTATAAATAATGCAGATTGTGTAGCCTAAATAAATGCCAGACCTAACATTTTCCAGATGGTGAGAGATGTATAGACACTAGGAGCTATGGAAAATATTTTCCAGTTCTTTATGTTTCAACATGTGCATGTTTTCTACTTCAGACTGATTTATTTAGGCTTGTAGCAATAGAAAGCTGTATTCAATTAGATCATTATAGTTTCTCTGGTTACCACAGAGATGCACTGTGCTCCAAAAGGAACTGTCATTTATTTATCTGTTAATATCTTTGTGTTGTGTTATAATTATCTCTTGTTCAGTTCTGGTGTGTCCTGTACTTAATCCATTTGGTTTCGTCTCCCTCCAGAAATGAAAGAACTTGCTGGTATTTTCTTCTTGTAATCATTTATTGTTAAAGGGTTTATTGAAAAAAGCCTTGAATATGCTTTAAAATTGTGCTTATAGTTACTTAAATTTTGCAGTTTTTTTTGTGGAAATTACTTGTAGGTGTAAGTAATACAGATACCCATCCTTGTATATAAACAGTCATAGCATAAACAGTCTATACCCTTTCCTTAACTCCCACAGATGTTTTGCTTTTTCAAAACCGGGAGTGTAAGTAAGAATGTAAAAGCAGGGAGAAGACTTCTTGTTGATATGTCGCTGCTTTTACTGATCCCCAGTGCCTTGCTCCATGGGTAGTCCAGTCGTGTTATTCAAATGGCTGGTCACAGAGGAATATAGTTGTTAGGTTTTCTTTTGGAAATGTGACCTTTCTCCTTCCACACTCCGAAAGTATTTGTCCCTTCATGATCAGTGTGGCTCTTTGCTTTGTGGCACATTTCCTTTTATAGTTTGCTGTCACCCCTTACCCTCTGTCCTTTGGACAGTTTCTTGTTTGCCTTATATTCTCCTGTTGCTAATCTGCACACAGTCACAATTATACTAAGAGTTATGATATAAAATGTCATTTGGATATATAGCCTAATTATGCTAACTATCAGATCAGTTTATCTTTTTTACTTGCCATCCATATCTACCATTTGTTTTAAGATGATGTTTTTATGTTTAAAACCTTGCAACTAGCTTTTATAAGGCTCTGCCAAATTTTTGAAGATGTGTGTGTGTATTATTGAGATCAATTTTATGTCACAGGATAAGTGCTGGTACACTAATGCATGGATGTGAAAGCTGCAGTGAATACTTGGAGTTCCAGAAAATAATAAAACTGATCAAGGGAAACTACTCCTATTTTGAGTCACAGTAGTAACAGTGATAAAGAGTTGGAGACACTGTCTTTGACAGTTTAGGATAATTTTATACAGATTATAAGAAATATTCTAATTTGGTTAAGCATACAGTCTATCCATCAACATTTCCTTCCTATCTTTCCACATAGATGGGGCTATTTTTTACCCTTAAGTATTTGCAGTATTATTTTACTGCCTCTTTATCTTCTCCACTGGCAATCAGAAATAGTTGTTCTTCAGTGAAGGTGGATGACATGATATTTGAGTTCTATAAACTGCCTTGGGTTCAGTGAATTAAAAATTTATGGAAGTGTCAGGCTCTACTAGACATTTGGTGGCATGAAACTAAAAGTATTTTAATTAGTTTTTGTAGAAGATTGTCCAGTTTCAAGTGTTTTGTTATGATTTTCCATTTTCATCTTGGTTCCTTCTTATAAGTAGTGTTTAATTGTATTTGTCAGGGCTTCTGCTGCCCTTCTTCTCTCCCAAGAACTACTAAAATTACCCATTAGTGAAACAGTACTCTCCTCTGTGATCTACTACATAGTAGCAGAAATGGCCAGCTGTGATTAGAGTAGAAACACTGCATGGAAAAATTGCCATTAAGATGTAAACAGGAAAACTTTTTTAAAAGTCATAATAAGAAAAACTGAAATGAAACATAATAGCAGGTGATTGCTGCAAATATTTTTTTTATAAGAAGTTAGGATATCTGGACAATTATAAAGATAACATTATTGTGGTACAGAACATGTTAATACATATTATATCTCAGAATTCTTTGAAGAGAAGTGTGTATTTTTTTTTGTGCGTGAGACTGGTCTAGACTAGAAAGAGAGGTATTGAAAAGTTGTAAATGTGTTTTAACTGAGAGCTGTTTTAAAACAGTGGGTGATAACCCACTAGTGAAAAACGTTGAAACCTTCAAAAACAAGTTGAGCGTACACGTTTTATAGATGAGGGAGTCCATTCGTCTGCTTACCCACCATTGTACGTGAGGTGAAAATCTAAAAACCCTAGGATTCATGGTTGCTCTTCTCATTTCAAGACAAAATGAGGTTTAGCCACCCAGAAAATTCTGTTTTGCACCAGTCTGGAGGATGAATATGCCTTGGTAACAGTGAAATACAGCTATTGTTTGAGACTATGACTAGGCACAGTTAGGTTGTCTCCAGATAACTTGCCAAGAAAGACTTCGTAAATTAGGTCCTGAAAATGTGAATACTCAACAGGGAGTGAGAGAAGGAAATGAAGCACTAGGGAACACTTGCTTGCTGGGCTGCTTTGCTGAGCAATGCACAGCTATACTCTGCATAATGCATTTTTTAAGCTTGGTATTTTAATATGTTTTGTGCAGAGAATTTCAAGATTTGAACCCGGAATTGACAAATGCATGGATAGCTGTTGTTATTTCCAAACTTTAAAGTCAGTACAGTCTTCTGGCAAAATTTTGATGGGAAAGCTTTTGAATCGTGAAAACTACAAGGATAATCTCAAGTTACTTCTTCTTCTAGTGTTGATGTACGAGGTTCATGTATACACGGGTGCTAAACTTGGTGCTGAAACTGATTCCGATGTCTATATCAACCTCATTGGGACAAGAGGAGATGCTGGCAAAAGGAAGCTCCATAGATCTAAGAACAATAATATAAAATTTCGACATGGACAGGTAAAGAAAAAGCAATGCTACTTCTGATCAATAAGAGTAAATTAAGGCTAGCAAACTGTTTCTTCAACAAGTGTAAATATCTTTTTATTTACTAGTTTTCTTCAAGCAGTTTGTAGTTTTCTCATGTATTTTCTTTATTCAAAATTACGTACAGCATTACATCATAGGAATAATTTTTATCTGCTGGATCAATCATTTACTGAGACCATTGCATTGTAGAATTTGAGTACTCTTGGTTATTTATATTGCACTTACAGATAAAATGATAACAATAACATTTTTGTTCTCCTGAACAGATCACTGTGAATTTTAGAATCATGTTCTAAATCCTTTTTCCCAAGTATGTTTTCCAGTCTCGGTGAGGCAGATAGGGCTAGAAAATGTAGTACAGACATGACCAAACAATTCTTTGCAAATGATCCTTGTGTCATGCCAAAGAAATCAAGTGCTGTCTCTGTGGAGTAATTTTAAAGTATTTATTCACCTTAGAAGCTTTAAAAGATCCTCACTCGTTGGCCAGGACCAATGTAAGAGACCTATATTCATTTCGCAAAAAAACAGAGATGAAATAAACTATTCTATACCGTTGTAATCAAAGCAATAGCTGTGTTCAAGACCTTTATAATTTTTCTTGTATGGTTCCACAGATGGATGTTTTCTGCATAAAGGCTGTCTCACTGGGAGACTTGGAGAAAGTTCTGATTAGCCATGATGGAGCTGGTCCAGGTAGGATTTAACCTAGAGACAAATCTGTTTCCAAGTCCTTTTTAAACACAGTACACTTTATTTATATTGCACACTTCATACAAAATGTGACAGAAGGTCTTGCAGTGATAAAAACTCTTCCCACAGACTGGTCACTGTGAAGGGATGGTGAAAAACAGTGGTAATGGACAGCAAAAAGGACAGGAGTTAATGTCAAATACTGTCATTCCACTCTTCGTTTTCAAGTTTATTTATAAGAAAGCACTAATATTTGCATATAGAAAACTCATGAAAGCATTGGTCGCACAGGTAAAACAATCCTTCGTTAAACAAAGAGTGAAGACTGGCCAGAATAAAATAAAAGATATTCAACACCTGCTTTACTACCAAAAAAATTTTGAGTAGCTATAGCATAGTGTTCTTGCTGCTTTGGGCAGAAGCTTTGCTTATGTATTTAATCTGCGCAAGTCAATGTGGAGCTGCTCCAGTGAGTGACATTGCATTCAGCTTGTAGATTTTTCAAAAAAGAAATAATTTTATGATGCGACAAATTTTTGATGCAGACCCTTAAGGTGTGATGTAATGGTGTAAATGAGGAGAAAGATGGCATTTAGAAGCACTGAAGATGTAAATACTGAAAATATGTTTGCAGAGTAGTAGTTATGAAGAAGCCAAAGGAAGAGAAGGATTTTTAAAACAGTTCAGGGCCCCACTGATGCTAGATGAGAAAAGCACTTTTACCCTACTCTGTTCTGAAATGGCCTCAGGTAACACCCAACTTGCTGACTGTCTGTACTGTCTAAGGCTCTGAGCAGACTTGTGACTATTACAGAAGTAGGCCGATTACTGCAGCCTTGGTATGGGATGTCAACTTGAATCTTGTGTCTTTGTAGTTCTCTAGAGTTTGCTGTCTTCAGCAATATGGATGATTGTATATCTGAGAGTTTCACGTCCTAGTAGGCCAAGGCATAACACAGAAGGCAGTGAGGTGAAGCCAACCTTCACTCTATCCCACATCATACCATGCTCTCTTCCCTCATCTCTCCATTAATAGGCAGCATAGCCATGTCACAGGATCAGCATTAGGAATCTGCAACCAGACTTAGTATCTTAAGCTGTTCTTTGACAATGGAGTTCGAAATCTGCAGTTTTGGAAGGATGTCTGAACAGGACAATGGATTGAATTCTATGTAGAGCAACATTTATGCCTTAGTGATTAAGATGATTGTGTATTGTACTCAGCACAGACCTCTTTTGAACTGTATCCAAAACTAGCCCCAGATAAGCCTGGTCTGAGGTGACCAGGGGGACTGAGAGCTGTAAAAGGATGATGAGTCAGGAGAGAGGCCATCTAGAGAGACCCAATCTTTTCAGGGTTGAGAGGGAGGAAAGAATGTTCCTTTGGCGGTGGGGCTGGCCTTTTTTCTAATCATATAATTTGCCTGAGTGATAGAGCAGAAGGTCTTTAGTCTTGATTTGGAGACGGTGTTAAAAGGATCATGGTACATATGCTTTCTTTGGGGCCTATAGACTGCAGGGCACAGATCTCACAAAGCCACTGTGAATGAGGAAAAAAAGGATTTTTGTGCTAGACAACAGAATTTTGGCATTGATCCGTTGTGAGTCACTAGATGTTGTGTCTTATCTGCTGAAAGAACTTTCTCCTCGATAGAAACCTTCCATACATGCCTGTACATTTACACAAGCATCACCTTTCATCTTTTTTTGGCCTGTTTCAAAGTGACCTGCCTGATTGCTGGTGAGTCTTGGACAGGTTAGTAGGCTCCTCCCAATGGCAGAGCATCTGAGGTGTAGGAGGGTGACAGAAGAAGCTTGCAGAGTGTCCTAGTGTGCCCTGGGCCTGATGAAGAGGAAATGCCATTCTGCTCCATGCACTGCCTGGGCAAGCCCTCTGTGTGGGATAGAGACTGCTGCCTTCTAGGGACGTCCAGACTCCCAAGCAGCCAGGGAGGCAGGCCTGACAATACATAGGACAGTTGTCTGCTTCTGACCAAAACATCCCTCATGCTGTTTTGCTACAATGTGCTGATAAATAATGGTATGAGTCAGGCACAACCACATAAGCAATATGACAAGTTGTGAATGGTGCAGACACAGTGAGAACAGAATATTTGAAAAGGGCTTCACAGGAGAACTGTACCAGTCACTAGGATGGTTATTGGAAGTGATCAGCATGGATGTGGCAGTGCCTACTGCTGTTAGGGAGAGGGAGAATTCAGTAGCCCGACAGAAGTAAGGCTGCACAGCTTTGTGCCTGCGGGTCCCACTAGTAGCAAGGCTGGGTATGTGTTCACAGTAGGCACACACACAAACACATTTATAAAATACATATGTGTATGCATGGCTGGCCACACAGATTGACACAGACAGGAACTCAGCACTCACACAAACACAAACAGTACCAATGGCCTTATCCTGTTACCTTCTCCAGCTGATCAAAATGACAGTCCACCAATGGCAAATATATACATATATATACAGTGCGGATGTATAAGACCTCCAGTAGCAGGCCTTAGACACTCAGCCCCTCCAGTCACTGATCCTGGATCCTCGGATCCTCAGTTTTCTCAGTTACTGGCACCTAGACACACAAAGTCCCTCCAAGGCTGCAGCCCACTCCATTTGCAAATGAAAGCAGTAGTCTTAATGATTTGTTAATTAATACTTTTATATATGCAATAACAGCTTCACTCACAGAGGACTAAAATCTCCAGCTTTCACACAGATCTCGGCTAGCTGCATAAACAGATTTGTCCCAACATCTTGTGCCTGATCACAAGGAATCAAAAGATGTGGGCTGGGATGTGAATAGTGTTGGCAGTTCGGAGATGTATGCATATACTTGTCTCCAAGGAAAAAATCCCCACCCCTCTTGAAATTAAAACAGAGCAAGACAGAGAAGAATTAACATTGTACATCTTGCAAGAGACACAGAATAACAAAGCTTTCATTGTGTTAATATATCTTACCTATTTATCTAAGCTCTGTCTTAATATGACCTGTGGTTCTGTTGGAAAAAAAAAATCTGGGCTTTTTTCTTTAATTTTATCAAAAAAATTCATTATAACTTTTGTCATTTCAACACAGGCAATGGGTGGTTCCTGGATAAGATTGTCATCAAACATAAAGAAGGCCAGGAAGCACAGGAGGTTGTATTTCCTTGTAATAGGTATGCCATTCATGGAGAAAAAGGGTTTGTTACACTGCCAGCAACCTAAGCAAAAAATTGCAGAACAGGCATGTGCACACAGCCTAGGTATATGAGCAATGCCCAAGTTTTTCAATATACAAGGGGTGCAACATTTTGCCATTGAAGACAAAGAGCAAAGTTGCTGTATTGGTATAGGAGGGAGCCATACCCTAATGCCCAAAACCAAATGTTGCATAGGACAAAAGGCGTATTGATCTTTCTTTTATCTATATTATACAGAGACCACATGAAAATAAATAAGCTTTCAGTTCTCAATCTTTTAAAAAGTATTGTGTGTAAAGATCTAGCTGTACTGATTTTGGTCAGTTTCTCTTTCTCAGTCACTTGAAAACCTTATATACATCCTGGAAATCTTTGGAAAGACCTTTAACTTTTCTCATAAAGGAGAGCTACAATATTTCCTTTCATTTAGTAAATGTCTGCTTGTCTGTCTTACTAGGTCTAGAGTTTTGCTGCTATGGGCAAAACTGGAAAATACTCGACTCTCTCAGTTCTAACAATTATTAAACAACCTATTTTTCCAAAATTTTTTATTACCTGAAGCAACTGCAACTTGAATTTTTAGCAGTTGTTGAGTCAAATCATATGGTTATAACAGGAAAAAATAAAACATAAAATAAGCCAGTAGGTGAAAGTAAGGATTTTTGTGTGTTATTTCTATATTAGTATATTTAATAGAATAGAAATAATTTGAAGAATTGTAGTTTAGATCCAGCTAATTGTATTCTCCAGTATGTGGTTTCTGGAATTTATGAGTTTGGATTACATGGCTGAAACAGTTTCCATGTTATTTCAGGAACTGTGCCTTAAAGTCTTGAAAATCTTTAGGGGTTCAGTAGAGACAGCTCTCCTCCTCTAGGAATCCTACCTGTTTGCAAAAAAACAGGGTTTCAGTTGTCAAGATTCCTGGAAATGACTAGCTGAGAATCACTTAATCCTGCCAGAACTATTATTCTGATGATTTTGTTTGTTTGTTTAGTTTTTCTTTTTGGCTATTGAGGTTTTTAATTGGTTTGGTGTGCGCTAATGATAGCTATTGGAAGAGTAGATGAATGAGACAATTGTTTCTTTAATTACAAGGAGATTTTATGAGACTTCTCTAAAGAGAGGGATACTTAATGAAGACACTTGGGCTCTGTATAAAACTGACTTGTCAAAAAAAATTAAGCTCTTAGAAAAACATTAGAGCTGTTATATATAGAGCTAGAAGACTCCTGTCATTGTTCACCTGCAGTGCAAGTGTGCTGCCAATGTGTCAAAGTTTACATTCTATTTTTAGAAATTGCTAGTGATCTGTCGTTTCTTAGGAGGGAATAGGAGATATCTCATGAAAGTTAATCAGGCTATTTTTTGCAACAATAGCTGAAATACAGTGGAGTATACAGAGTTCATGCATATGAAATTTATTTATAGAGTTTAGTTATATAAAAGAAGTGATATCTATTATGGAAGCTTGGGTTTAAACTAATGCAACATCAACATGGAGCCAATACAATAGAAGCTGATAGTGAGGACGTATTTATTTATTTTTAAATAAGTGAGATTGTTAAAGGCTGTAAAATATTATTATATCAGCAAGGGGGATCAACTGAAGGAGTATGGATGTGTGTTTGTAGTGAAATGATATTTCAGGAAAGATCCTTAAATTCATCAGTATAAAAGAAAAGGAAAGTAAAGAGAGGCTCAGTTCATTGCTGCAAATCTACAGAAGCTTTAGAAACCTCCAGACTTTCAGGGGTTACATATCATTTTAAGTACAATGAAGACAACTAACTACTGCACATTATGTAACTCCCCAAAATGTACAGTTGGGTCTCTCTCTAATGTCTGTAATTAGTAAACACTAATACTTAGTGTTTCATATAATAAACTTCGTATAGTACTGTAGTACTTCACATAGCTACTGTGAAAATGCCTATTTGCCTGGAACAGAGTAAGCCAAATTCTCCTAATATGAATAAGACCAACTATGATGAATGTATAAAAGAAAACTCAGTCTAGGAAGTAGTTTCAAGGCATAATGTGATAAAAAGGTATAAAAAAAAAACGTTGGAGAGAGTAGGTAATTGCCAGATGACTTGTAATATATTGGCAATTGTTGTTAACCTTATTATTTTTGTTTTTGCAATGAAAGATGGTTAGATGAATATCAAGACGATGGCAAAACTGAGAGGGAGCTAACTGTCAATAGTAAGTATTTTGTTAAAGAATATTTGTGTTATGATAATACAGTATATACTTAATGCCTAGATATGACTGAAGAACCCTTCTGAATAAGACCATAACTTAAAAAGAAAAGCTATAATAAAGCTTATTCACTTTTTTTCTCTGTTCATATTTTAGAGGATGGCAATTCAAAGAAGATTTTCCTTAAAGGTAAGAGCTGTTTTCTACACCAATGGTTTTGCTGTTTGAATTTAATCTGCAAATCAGTATTAAGTGACAAATCTGTGAGCAAGTGACCTCATCGTATATGTAAGCTATCAACTGTGAGAGAAAACGTGACTGGCAGTGGTCTACAAAAAGGACTAGGCCTTTATAAATAATTGAGAAAAACATGCTGCTCATAAACCATTTCCGAATTTCTTCACATTTCCACTATACTGTCCTGAAATCAGCCAGGAATTCGTCTGAGAACAGATTCAAGTGTTGCTTTGTTTATCCCAATGTCACTGTCATTTAATACACCGGGACAAGTTCCCTAGCACATCATCAAGTTGAAAAATGTGTGGTGAAGTGCCAGTAGAAGCATTTTCAGGTCAAAATCCATCAGGGTATTCCTGAAGTAGCCAGAAATAATGCAGGCTTAAACTCCAAATCCCTTAGTGAAGCTATACGTAGTATATGCATTCAGTTGACTAAATCTGCTTGAATCAGTAAAAATATTTTAATAAAGAACTACCCACCAGCTGTCTCTTTTCATACCAACAAATACAGCCCCATCACTGTAATATACACTATTATTATAGTACCTACCAGTGTATAAAATTCGAGATACCATCTCTGTGTTTCTCCCTAACCAGAAAAGAGAAACAGACTGACACAAGTATCTTTAAGAGCATTTAACTGTAAATGCATATTCTGTATAACGGTGTCTGGGAACTGTACGGGAGAAACTAAGGTAAAAAAAGTGATGTTTACATTTGGCTCTGGAAACAGTGACTTGCCTCCTGTAGGATGAGTCCTGATCTCTCAATCTAATTCCAGTTTCAGTGAAAATTAAATCATTTGCATTCAATCAAACAGTTTAGCCAATAGCTTTATTGTTCCATGGCAACATAACTTTGACAAGAGGAGATTGATTAACTCGGGTAAGTAAAGGCTTTCCCACAGAGAAATTTGATTTTCACAAGAGTGACTTGGAATTGGATTCTGCATTTTGCTAAGTTCACAGTTCAGAGGTGCAGCAATAATATCTATTTCACCTTATGTTCAGAAAATAGACTATATTTTACTGCTAATCTAAGTTTTCTTCCAGTGCCACTTCATTCTTTATTGTCCTATAATAAGCAGGCACAGATGCGCAGACTGCCAAGAGCCTGTGCATGTCAAAAGCAGTTAGACACCATATATTCATCATGAGGAGAAAGAAGTGGCTTATTCTTAATCAGTTAGTGAAACGTCACACAGTCAAGATGTCCAGGACAACACAAAGAGTGTGTGCTGATTTTTCAGGTTGAGATCAGATGTTCTGAATAATGGAGATGTAAAGGAGAAGAACATTTTTAGGAACTATTCTGCCAGTTAGCGATGCATCAGCTTAGCTTGAATTACTCTTTAGCTATCTTTTCTTTACCCAGGGGTTCACACCAGTGAGGAACTGAGATGGGTGAGATATCATGTGATTACGCCTTCTGTAAAAAATATGATGAGCAGGACTGATCTCAGGATTGTTCACAGTTTAATTTGTGCTGTTGTACTGGTCATCTCATAGACCTTGCACGTGAAAAGACTGAGCTTTATAGGAGGGTAGCAATCACAAGAGGTTTGGAAAAGTGTCTTGTACTCAGTTCTGTGTCACTCCACTATGGCACAGTACCAGGGATAGAGCTGATAAGAGAAAATTCCAGAGATGCAGAGTCTTGGAGGAAAATGTAATTGTCTTAAATTCTCTCAGCAGCTGTAGCAGTGCAGATTTCACACGGTAGAGCAGATAGTAGCAATAAGCAGTCCTATTCACTGTGGAAGCGAAAACTTTCCATATAATGTACTTGACTGAATAAGAGGCAAGCAGCAGTTCTGATGTTGGGAAGCCAATGCATCCATGTGGTCATACTCTATATGAACTGCGCTCTGCAAGTAAGCTTCAGGGAAAGTCATAAAAAGTTGATCAGCATAATTCAGTGGTATCTGGTGATTTTCAGAATAAGATCAATGTGCTCAGGCAACGTCTATAACAAAGGTTACAAAACAAAACAGTAAGTCACTCCAAAGGGCAGAAATCTCAGTCTCTTTGAATAAAGCTAGTAAGAAGTTCAACCACCTAGCCAAAGAAGAGAGTTTGAAAGTCACCATTGCTAAGTAGGTTACTTGGCAGTTCTCAGTCCTTCTTCAGCCAGTCTGGCATGATGCCAGCTGTAATGAAACGTAAATCCCAGATCCCTGTGAACATTGCTGCTGGCTATGAATTTTGCCAGAATGCAATATTCCCATATCAAGTTTTCCCAGCAACCTTTGTACATCTGTAGATTACAGAGAGGCTCTGACAAATCAAGCACAGGAACAGATTTATTTGTATTCTCTTGATTCCAGCTTGTGTGTTTGTTGCAAGAGAAAAAGACAAAAGGGATTGCCTTAGAAGGGAAGCTGGATAGCTGCTCTCAGCTCTCAAATTATGAAGTTGTTGTGAGGGAGAATGGGACTTTACATTGCTCGCCAAATGTTTCCTACACTGTGGGGAAATTTTACTGCTTCCACCTTCCATTTTCTTTTCCTTTTCTGCCTCAAAATAAGTGGAGTATCATAATAGCACATAGTCAAAGATTTTCTCTCCAAGCAAGGGGACAAGACATAGTAAATGCCAGTGCTGCCCACACTGCAGACAGTTACAAGGAGCCAGGTTCCTGTAATGTGGTTCCTGCGGGGTGCTCTGTGGTATTGTGGGCTTTTGTGGGTGGTGCATAAAATACTGTTCAACACTAATGGACACAATTCAGTTAATAGATGTTTCCAGGTTGTCTCTTTTGTTTTGCAAGGTTGTTGGTATTAAGGCATATAGAAAAGAGAAAATTCTCCCATGACTTTCTTTGTTTTTAAATTATTCTTTACCCTGCTGGTATTTGCTAATGGGGTAAGAATAACCACAAAATTCCCAAATTGTAAATGGATTGGTCCTGCTTTTAAAAAGCAATAACACTATATATTGCCAGGTGGAGGCTGAATTTCCTAAGAAAATAGAATAAATAGACTGACCACTCTGCCTCGAGGCAACACAAATTTCTACAGTTTCTGAGAAGTAAGCAACCTACTCCTACATCTAGTAAAGTGTGAATGCCATTCTAGGTCTTAGGACCAAAAACCACCAGAGTAAAAAACCGAGAATAATATATTTTAAAAACAATGGTGGCAATCCTCTAAAAATAGATGAATTGTTCATATTTTAAAAACAGAAAAATAATCCTTCCTCTTTCAATTTTCTGAATTGTATCACAAAATATTCACTTGATGTTTTACTTTGCCCAGTTTGCTATGTACAGAAGTCATTGCAATTTTGATTTTGACGGTTTTGCTGCAAGCACCTTTCAGGTTCCAAACTAGCAGCTAAAAGACTTTCTGGAAGGAAAAGGGCCCCTGCTTCTAACGTACCTCTGGATACATCTCTGTAATGTGAAATCAATCCTTGGATATATTATTTTAGAAAAGAAAGATTTCTGAGATTTTTTTCACAGAAGTCTGTTTTTCCCCCACCACTCATTTTAGCAGTCATCATGCTGATCTCAAAGAAAATGGCTGCAGCTTTACACATAAGTTAAAGTACAATAATTAACACATTAGTTATTCTGAAAGGAAGCTAATGCAGTTCAGTAGTATCAGGAGAAAGGTCTTTTTTAATGTGGCTGTGAGTATGACAGACAGAACATGACCTGCTCAAGCCCAGGTATCTGATTTTCAGAACTTACTGAGGCCTTCATAATATCTTGAAAAGAGATACAGAAATCACTGAGCATAATAGGTCTTCGGCATCAGTCTCCTGTCTGATGTGGCCATTCTTACCAAGTAGCTGTGTAAGTGCATACAATTTTAGACAAAATATTTTGATCTTATTCTGGCATAAGCAGGTTAAATGAGTTTTTGGAACTGACAGAAAACGCAGTCAGTTTGGTTTAGCTCAGTTACCAAATTGTAGAAGTGTACAAAGTAAATGTAGGAGAATGAACAGCCACAGATGCTAGGAGGCCTTAAATCTGTTAACCACTGATTTATTTCCTGGAAAACTCCCAACCAGTGTCTTAACCTTTCTTCTGAAATAATAATTAAAAACACAATCAAGGATATTAATTAAAATAAATCACCTTGCCTAAAATTTGTTCTCTAGACATGCTGCCTCTTTGAGCAAGGAACAGGCAGTTAAGTACCCATGCTTTCTCTTAGTTTGGGGCTTGCTCTCTCCTGAAGCAGAGGGAAAAAAGCTCACCTGGGAAACACAGTACAGCAAAATTGCCTTAATTTCCCCTCAGCTGTGTTCCTGGGACAGCCTTCAAAATGTGGCAGGGTTAGAGAGGATAAGAGGCTCAGGGCTATGTTGGGAGTCTTTGTAAAAATTTGAATCTGCTCATAAGCCCTTGGAGTGGTCAGGAACAGCAGAAGCTCAACGATGCTTGACTTCACCAAGTGTGACGCCCTGAAGGGTGCCACATGCCAATCTGGCACAAGGAGATAAAATTCAAGCTGGCACATATATCAAACAACAAAAGTTCCTCATTAGGCAAAGCGTGGATCTTCCACAAACTACATCTGACTCATTGCTGGAGATGACCTCAAAAAAGAGTTCAGATGGAAGGATCCTTTCAGCTAGTGTGTTACTCAGTAGATTGATTGTGAGATGCATATTTTCCTGCTGTTTTGTAGCTGAGCCCAGAAGAGTCAGGGAACAGTCATATGTAATGCAGAAAAAGCTTCTATAATAAGTGGGGAACCAGAATTAGCTAAAGAAAACAATGAGAAAAATGAGGGAAAAAATCATAAATCAAGAAAACCAGAACAGGTTTTCACCCAATCTCCATTTCCAAGCAGGTGGAGGAAAATAAAAGGTACCAAAAAAGTACATAGTACTATAAGAAAAAGAATCACATCCTATTTATTTCTCAATTAAACTATTCTAAAATTTATTTTGTCAGCACATTGCATTGTAGGCGTACACAGAATCAGGAGATAGTTCTCCTTTATATTAATCCCATTAGCAAATTATCGTATTATCACAATACTGGTCACGGTCTTAACCTAGGATTTTGATTTCCTTCCACTGTTAAATTCCCTTTGCCATGCAGGATCAAGTGTCTTTTCTACAAATAATACGTTTAAATTCAGGGGAAGATTCACATTCAAGCAGTTAAGTAACTTTCTAATTTATACTATCCATCTAAGACACAGTAATTTTTCCACACCTGGAATGGTTTTCTGTAGCTTCTTGGTTGTGTTCTGGACTTCAAACGTTGTTATGAGTACAGGTCCCCTACCAAAAAGAGTCTTGGAAAGGCCCAAACCATGAGCTGAGGTCAGTGCAAACCCTTCTTTGGAATTCCCTGTATTTTTCATCCAACCCTAATGAATGATCTGATTTGACAAAGGAGCAGACTGAACATGACAAATTTGTTTAGAAAAATCTGAGAAAACAGATTTAAGTTTCGTTGTTTAACTTCTTGTATATTAGGCAACAGTTCTTAAAAATGGATCACATACAAGTCTTTCAAAATATTAATTTTCTGTTTCTTGTTACACACGAACACTTTAAGACTGGAAATTTAAGAAATTAATTACTGCAATTAAAGCAACTATTTTCTTATAAAGAATGCAAAAACCTAGCCAAATATTCCTTTTCCTGTTTCCTTGGTGTTAATTTCTGCTTGCTTGCCCACTTCACCAGTTGTCTTATGTTTATCAAGTCTTATTTACGTAATAATTATCTTCAAGAGAAGGAATACCTATTTGTCTATTTTTATAACATGTGATGTAAGTTCATAGTAATTTTTAAATTCTTTGTTGTAATTATAACAGAAACATCCATTACTCTCTGCCGTTGATTGTAAAAATGTGACTTTTTGTTTCGTTTAGCACAGCAGTGGAGACTGCAGGTTAAAACAGATGGAGATTCCCCAGAGCCACAGGAGTGTAAAAGGACCCTTGTGATTTATGGCTCAAAAGGCAAAAGTGATGAGCTTCTGCTTTCTCCACAAACCCCAGGATATGTGTGCTTTCTACCCAGAGCAACAGATGAATTCATTGTAAGTCATATATATACAGTACTACACAGAGCTTATCACGACATTCCTCTCTAGCCAAAAGATATATATATATATGGAATGTTAGTTTGACTGGTACAAATGACATGTTTATTTACAAAGAAGGAATCATACAACTTTCGATCTAGGGTCATCTTCTGCTGGTAGTGCTGCTTTACTACAGCCAGCTGCAGTGTTCTCTTTGAATTTTCAGTGTATTCAAGTGTATGTGTCATGGAGAAAAATGATCCCTTTTGTGTAATTTCTTGCATTCATAAGCTCATCTTGCATTTTTTCTAATTCTCTAGAGATTCCTAACTTGCAGTTTATACAAAAGGCAATAGAGAATTATTTGAGAATGCCAAAGATGAAGGACTGGACAGAGGACATAAGTGGGCTTTTCTTTCCTTTATTTCAGTTTCTGTAAAGCAGTCTCCACTCTCCCCCAAAATAGTTCTGTCTCTCAGACCAGCAGGCAGAGGATTTTTTTGGAGAATCATAAATCACGGGAGAATGCATTCACACATGTGAAAGTGTGATGAACCCTGAAGCAATAGCATATACGTGGCCAATATTAAAATCAACCCTAAGTCAGTCCTGACTACCTGTGCGCCTGACACGCATCCTGCTGCTCTGAGAGAATCCATCTGAGGCATCGTTTTAATGTTCAGATTCTGTCTTGGCTTTCTGGGCTAAGTCACTGCAAATTCTGTGGCTTGGCATGAAGTGCAGCTTCTAATCAGTGAGATGAGAGAAATAGCTTGCATTTCAAGGCAGTTTTATAAAGCTCAGATATACTTTCAATGGCTGCAAGAAACATTCTGACAACAATGGCAAAACTAAATTTAGAAAACGTTGTCAAAGCTTCATCATAATGACCTGATCCAGGCTGAATTTTTAATTTAAATAACAAGCTAAAGCTATTTAGGAACTTTATGGGGAGTAAATGAAAAGATAAATGATGCTTGTTAAAGACAAGAAAGTAGCTGCTTATCAGAAAACAGACAGGAAACACAGTGAGCAAGAAAAGGAGCTTCCTAAGCCATCGACATAAAGTGAAGAGGTCAACAGAGGCAGAATCTACATGTGGAGCAACCACACCAGCTGGCTGAATTTTGGCAAGTGTCTTTCTGCAAGGCAGACCTCTGCTACATCCAGCTTGTTGGTAGTTTCCCAAATGGCATCTATTACTTGTTAATATGGCCTAATTTCAATGACTGAGTGTCACGCTAGGAGAAATTAGTATTGTGAGGTGTCATAGTCCACTATCCGAGGTAGCATAGTACTATATCCATCGTGTTGGTCTTCCACCCCAACGGCTTTCTAAATGCTTGTTCATACTTTGGATTGGCTTTGGGTTATTGCCTCTATTTTCCCCTTAGCTATTTGTGTCCTTGTTTTTGTTGCTTTGTATGAAGAAGTTAGTACTATTTGAGCATTGGTTACTGTGCATAGAATTTTGTCTCCTTGCCACATTGCTTACAGTGTTTTACAGTTTTTGCGGTACTCTAAGGAAATCGGAATAGTGGGAGCGATATAAAGGAGCATTTGGGGATTTGTAGATATCTCCATAAAAATCTTCGTATCTTCACTAGATAGTTCAATTAATAAACCCAGTTTCTTTTTACGCTCCCTTTCTTTGTTCTTACTAAGCCTATTCAGAAGAATGCAGAAGCTTTGCTCATGTTCTCCCACTGTAGCAGCAGGATGGAGGCATGAGCTTGATATCGCAAGAAGGACAAGCTGTGAATTCAGCTTTCTAACAAGCAGGAGTAAATGAACTTATAAACCCCTCAAGATACTGGTCCTAGACAAATGTCCTTAGTAATATAGTGCAGTAAAAAGAACAACAGGTTATGTGCTATAAGGAGCTCACATTGTGATCTCAGAGATACACTTTCTGCACACGGAGGACAGGAAGGCATGTAAATTCCTGATATTCCAGGTGCTCTCACACAAATATATGCACAAATGTGTATCATCTTCGGAATGATTATTTGATCTAAAATATTTCTAACCAACTCCTATGAAAGAACAGGTGTAGTTTAATTGCATGCAGCAAGCATAAAGAATAAATTGTTAAAGAGAGATAAAATAGCATGTTGTCAGGTACAGTTCTTGTGTTTCAGTGCTCGCAGGCATCTGTAGTACAGTGGACAAGCTGCTTAAATAAGAATAAATTTAATTAGAACACCCTAGTTGTAATGAATAAACAGAGACATAGGTGAATATGTCAATGTTATTGAAACTGCTGGGAGTTCTGGCGTTGAAGAAGGCATAGCGAGAAACCATGCCATCTCCAATGAACAAACACGTTGAAAAATAACTGGGAAAATGAAAGTAAACTGGTAGTGCAGTACTAGATTTTTTTTCCTTGATATTCCGGTGATGATAGGAATCAATTGTTGATCTCATGTGGAAGGAGTAAATTTGCAAAGTATATATATTTTTCTCCCAGTCGTCAGTGTTTCTTGGTTACTTACAGAGTAAACTTGTCAGAGCATGCCTTTGGAGAGTCCTAGTGTGTTGTGCACATTCTATTAACCAGAGAATCATAAAATGCAAAGATAAGCCAGCTGACAGATCTTGGGATTGGGATCCCTAAAACTACTCTCCAAAACATTAGCACAGGTAGTGTGAAAGAGCAACAGAGCTCTGCAAGTAGGATTGTTTGTATTTACACTACAAATATGGAATGCATTCTGTGTTAAGGACTACGAGGGCGACAGAAAATTTTAAATCATATAATGCAACGCTTCATGTGCTTTCTACAGTGTATGATGATTCTCCAAACAACAAGCAGCAGGATTTCTGGAGTTCCTGACAGAAAGCTCTTCAACTGAATTTTAGGATGATTTAACTAGAATAATTTATGTAACCTTTTTTATTTTTTAAGAGAGAAGTGATAAAGAATTTAATTTAAATGTGCACCTGAACAGTAAATTTTACAAAGCCTTTATTAGATTAGGGATGATGTCTTTGGAGAAATCCTGTGTAAGTCAAAAAGAAAGATTTAAAATACTATGAAATTCTCTAATCATCTTCATCAGTTACCTGTCTCTGAGAGCTTCAAGCCCCCAGTGGCTTTGCCAGAGCTATGATTATAAGAGCTATGCTCCTTCAGTCATGTAATGGAAAAAATATTGTGTTGTTTAGCGTATGACAGATCACATCCAACTCAGCTAGGATTTCAAGTACTGAATATTACATAAAACTATTCAGAAGAAACAAACATGGGAAAATTAATTAGGAGATTTCAATAATGATTAAAAAACAAGGTAAAGTGTCCTCTTGCAAGCATTCTGCAAACTTAAACCCAGCATATTCACTGGATATATACTTTGTGATGGATTATTTGTCTGTCTCTGCTTTGAAGATCATGTTACATCAATTAATAGGCATTGATGGAGGGAAAAGCCAATTATGGAATCAAAGATAGGCTATGGTATTCCAAAGGGAAACTGGTCGTATTAAATTGCTCAGAAAAGAATGATGTAATGGCAATGCTCTGTTACAGTGATGGAGCTGAACAGAAAGGTTAAGAACGGCTGGAACTGTGGGGGAAAAAACAAACCCATGAAAAGGGGGGAAATGTCTAATACACTCAGGTGAAAACAGTTGGTGTTTAATTTGACAGATCACAGACAGTATGATTACTAGTGCTTGCTGGTTCAAAGGCAGAATTAATTGAAATTGTGATTCTAGCAACAAAAGGGAAAATAGTAGCTTTTAAATCATCTGTCCTGTATTCTGAAAGTGTTTTCCTATGTAACTCATCTATGCATTTTCTACAAGGGTTATAACACATGGTTTTATGACAACTTAGAAGCCCAGAGAATTGCAAACTTGGGTAGCAGAAGACAAAGTGACATGTGAGGTACAGCTTGTCCTGTCATAAAAATAACCAAGTTCTGTAATGTTGCAACTCCAAACGAGAGAGCATCAGGAGATTTGTGCATGGCATTTAGAGTAGCTGTGTGATATCATCATGAAGTCCATCTTCAAGAAAGAGAATCTGCAGGCAGTGATTTTACAAGTCAGTAGTCTGGTTCTAAAAGAGAAGTGGCAATGATTTTGTTGCCTTTGAAGGAACCATGGTTTAGGTGGGTGAAGAACCTGTGTGCTCTCCTCTCAATGAACCTGAGTAATTCCATATGATTTTAATGAGAGATGAACACCTATTTTAGGAAGAATTATACCACTTAGTCCACCATAGCTATTGATATCCTTTGCAGCATTCACAGAACAAAGGAAAAACTCTTGACATTAAATTCTGCCCATGTATTTCCCTTTTCATGGTGCAATGGTGGAGACCAAGCCAGGAATCTGTGAGGATGTGGTAGATCCAAGAGGCTGCCCTCATGTGGGCATCTTAGTCTGGGACAGCCTTGAGTTCTGTATGCACGATGGCATCCAGACAGGCGGGGCAGGCTAGGCTTGGAAAGAGGACAAGTCTGCTGTCCTATTCTACAGTGTAAAGCTACTGCTGTGTGGCTGTTGTGGGTACAGTGGAATTACAGTGCAGGAGCTCAGAGATTCCCTGCAGCCTTGGGGCTGTTATCTAGACAGTGGGGATGTTTTCTTCCCTGGCCCTTAGACAACAATGCCTTCAATCTAGAAATTTTGTAGGAATGGCATGCAACCACTTCTAACACTTATCTTGAGGAATTTGGTTTGGAAGGGATCTTTTAAGTCATCAAGTGCAATTCCTTCCTACCATAGGCCTCTTTTCATAAGTTCTAAATCATAAAAAGCTCAAGCTCCTGTAAAATGATTTTGGCAGGTTGCTTTATTTTCAAATAACTGTCCCTCCTTATACTCTGATGTTTTACTATTTCTTATTTGCGTAACAGTTATTGATGAGGCTGGCTGACTCTCTCTCAGAATAACAAACCCACATTTTTTATATGATTCTTCCCTACTGTCCTGGGTTCGGCCACTCTCCATCATCTTTGAAAGGTCCTGGAGGACAGGAGAGGTGCCCGAGGACTAGAGAAAGGCAAATGTCACTCCAGTCTTCAAAAAGGGCAAGAAGGAGGACCCAGGGAACTACAGGCCGGTCAGCCTCACCTCCATCCCGGGAAAGG
>Ga0065711_1030329_pt1 | contig 32837 bp, 22 predicted proteins | sample Hoacrofraction12_FD_59098 | JGI IMG/M metagenome (GOLD analysis project Ga0065711, IMG submission 59098) | Hoatzin crop microbial communities from Cojedes, Venezuela - Epithelial fraction 12 v2 (version 2) | ecosystem: Host-associated > Birds > Digestive system > Esophagus > Crop | place...
CCGCCTGGACAAGGTCCTGTGCAGCCTGCTGTAGGTGACCCTGCTTCGGCAGGGGGGTTGGACCAGATGATCCAGAGAGGTCCCTTCCAACTCCAAACATTCTGTGATTCTGTGATTCTGTCTTCCTTTCTAGTTTGGGGTGTTTCTGCAGCTCCAGCCACCCAAGTGAGTGAAGAGAGGAGATCATGTTCGCGCAAGGGTTCAGCAGTAACAGTGGTCCAGTATTCTGTGTGCTTGGGAATCAGTATTTAGGAGGCTTCTCCAGGCAGTTATGCTTCATGCATTAGCCTGCGAGTCTACAGTTCTTCCGTGGGGCACACGAGAATTAAACCCAGAGGTATCACAGGAGAAAGCACACACCTAGTGGTGCAGCTCAGTGTGAGATGATTCAGTTTGGTTTTGAGCAGCTCACATCTTTGCTGGTCCTTCTGGGGTAGTTTCTTTGCATATGTACTGTGAGTGTGCCTCTGGAGGGGAGGACGGGAGGAAAGAGAGCATGTATGTAGCCTGAGGGGAGCAGCTGTTTTTCCAAAGTGGATAAGTCACTTCTGAATTTGCTACCTGGTTAGCCAATAGGTACTGCAAAAGAAATACCATCATTTAGTAATCAGAGTGAACCAAAAAGCCTAGGCTACTTCAGGACTGTGGCTTGCCTTGTGGTAAACCAGGCTTTTTGAATGTTGAGTGCCAATGAAGAGTAGAGGTGGCATGGACTCAAGTGGAGAAAGAAAGGTGGTAGTGAGCTAGACATCTGGCATGGAGGACAATGACAAGCACATGGTAACTCCTCTTCTACATTAAGGACATGACCAGAGAGGGCCTGCATGCCCAGAGTACTCTGTAGGGTTTAAATGCCTGCCAGAGCAGCCTGCAAGTGCAGGATCTCCCACCCCAAACACTGCAGACAACCATATGCGCTTCTTAGGGTGTGAACACACAGAGACACACATGAAAAGGTAGCTCAGCCATCCAGGGGAGCTGGGCACTGGCACCACGTAGTTGTAATCCCGAGTCTGGGAAGAAACTTGATTTGGAGAGAGCCTGAGCCTGGATCCATAGGTAGGCAGTGGCTCCCTGTGTGGCTGTTCTTAGAGAATACTTGTCATGAGCGTTTGCATCCTGCTGGTGCTTCCACGTTCCCACACTTCTGCGTCGTACCCTGAGGTTTGATCACTGCAGTCGGGCAGTGATGGGCTGCAGCTCACAGGGGTTTGCTGCAGTTTCACAGCAGCTTTGTCTGGTGCTAAAACATATCTCTCTCCTTCAGATATCTCCTGATCTTCCTTGTAATGCAGCTAATCTCTGGGTTCTGCATGAGTTCTGTGTTTCCACTTCGCTATGGAAGAATGGGAAGAAAACAAACAAAAATTTTGCCTCTAATTAAAGAAGAGTAGTGTTTCAGGGGCCCAAATCATAGTTTATTTCAACTTTTCTATAGCAAGGGGAATCAAGCCAGTGCACCATAAAATAGCAATCCCAGAGAAAAGAGGTTGCAGGTATTTCCACTTTGCTGTGGACAAGTGAGTCACCTGGTCCAGGCCACAGCTGTGCCTTCCAACCTGCGCCAAGGGAGCCGAGCTGAATCAGAGCAGGAAGCTGTTGCTTTCTGGTATGTCTCTTGGCCAAGAATGTGGTTTTCTTGGAGAGCGGCTGCATTGGTCAGGCTTGGCCCCAGCTACAGCATCAAACCAAGCTTCAGGACACACCTCAGTCAAAGCTGGAGTGCTCTCTGGAGAGGTGGGGTTTGAACACAGGTGATGCTCTGAGGGGGAAGAAATGCTTCCCTGTGGTGTGGAGACAGCTGGTCATACAGTGAGCCAGCCTCACTGAGCACCGCAGCCTCAGCTCCTGGGAAGTGCAGGGCATGCCCCTATTTGGAGCTGTGCCAGGCAGGGGTGTTGACCTGGATGTCTGCAGCCCAATAGCTCTGCAGCCCTTGCTGCTCCATCCCCACTGCGGCAGTAGCACCACAGGGTCCTGAACCTACAGGGTGACTGCAGCAAGCTGGACGCCCTGTGGCTCCCCAAAGCCCTTGCAGACCAGCTGGGTGAGGGCTTCTTTCTGTTGTGAGTCAGAGCTGCTTCCCCGTGGTCTCTGCATGCAGGAGTCTGAATCTACAGGCTCCCGATCTGCACAGGTGCCACATGAGCTCCCTGTCAGGCAGCATTTGTGTCCTTTTGCCATGTGTTATCTTACACCCAAGGCAAGCCCTTCTTTCCCTTTCAGCTTGAGCTAGGCTACATAATGCCAACACTCCAAAGGAACAGCAGCATTTCACCATTGTTTTGCAGTGGCAGCAAATACAACATAAAATCTCTCCGACTACTACACGATGTGAGGTATTGGACATCATCCTGTTTTGATGAACTAGCTAGAATGAAAAACTTCTGCTTTTGGCTAGTCTGATTGTCCCCAGCAAAATAAGAGTGATTATCTAGTATTTTCACTTCTGTTGTTGTTCGGTTATGATAAATGCAGAAGTTCTCTAGGTTTAGAAGACAGAAAAAAGCCATTATTGCCTGGGCCATATAATGCAGTTCAGTGGTTTTGCACTGAGCTCACAATCTACCTCATAAAGTTTGTGTTTATTTACCACAAGAGTATGGGTTCTCTGGAAGAAACATAAACTCTTCCACCTGTAATCAATCTGTACTTTGAGTCTTATCCCTTTTTCTCTTCTCTTCCCTTTCGTTCCTCCTTTTGTTCAAAGGATGAGAAGAATCAGGTGTTGATCACAAATGCTTGGCTGCAGATGGTGAGTAACCTGTGTCAATAAAGAAAAAAAACACATTCTAATTCAGCAAACTACTGAATGTGATTTCTTAGCTGAAAAGCAAGATTGTTGTCTTTTAACTTGACTATAATGTGAAGTAAGTAAAGTAAGCATCCTGAGTACTTTGAAATGTCTCTTGTACTCCTTGTAGCACTGAAAATTAAATGCAGGAGACTACATTAATCCTTTGGGCAGACCTGTTGATCTTTGAAGGGTGAAACCAACTGCATTGGTAGGTCAGTGGATGTAGGTCTAGTAACAAAGAGCCCAAAGTTAGAGTCCCACCGTAGCTGAAGGAGTGATCCTTCAAGGGGCTCAAGGCCATCTCCAAGCCCAGCAATGGGGACTTGTGAAGGAGCCAGACACCCAGTAAGACCCGAGCACCCTGTACTCACAGCTTCTGGCAAAATCCCCACGTCTGTCTGAAACAGGGAGCCCAGGGTGCCCCCATGGAGGGCAGGGCACAAAGATCCCCAGCGCTTGCCCCCAAACACAGAACTAATGCAGCCTCACTGCACCATGTGGAAACTGCTCAGGCTGGGTGGTGTGGTGGCCAGGGACCACAAGGAGCCCCATGCTGCATTGCTGCTGGCAGTGCCTGGGCACGTCAATGGGAACATTGCCTTCCCTTGCGCTTTAGCAAACCTCATTCATAAACATTCCTCCTTCCTCTTCTGCAACCTGCTCCAGGTGAGGAGTGATCTGCACCAGTCATGCAGGATAAGCAAAACTGATCTTCACTGAGGGCTTTGGGGAAGGGAGTTTCCTGTGAGGTCTGCTGCTGGCTGCATACAGCAAGACATATGATCTTCTCTTATGGCCTGTAAAATAATCTCCTTAATGGCTTGCACTCAGTAATGCTGCTCTGCAGGGAAAAGTCTGTGGGAGACTTGAATGATTGAATTAATTTTGCTTTGATTTTAGCAGCCAGACACTATTTCATGTTAATGGGTGTAAGTGGACAGGCTGTTTCTTCCTCAGATACCTGCTGGGATTTGCAGCAGAAATGAGTTGTTTTCTATTGCAAACACTAACCCAGAACAACCTATAAGACTACAGGATTGTTAGGACAGAGCCTGTGGGTGTGGTGTCCCTGGCAAAGGTGTTCTTCAGTTATAGCATCAGTAACTGTTTCCCTTCCAGCCTTCCCATAGAGCTTTGGTGCAAATGTCAAGGTTCACCACAAAAGCTGTGCCTGTATCTTTCTGGCATTAACTGTTTGTGTTAGGGTGGAGGAGAGGTAATCAGAAACAGCCCCTTCAGATGTAAAGTTCACTTGCCTACCTCTCATAGGATGGTGGTTTTTAAAAGAATCACCCAACCTTTATTACTGATTAAATTATGTCCAACAAAGAAGGACTCTCAGACTGTGGTCCACATACCACTGATGACACCCAAGTCATTCAAACCACCTCAGCTCAGAACCAGCATGCCTCATGGAAGTGCCAGTGTTGCTGCCGGCCCACCAGAAAAAGTTTGCAATGCCTGGCTTCCAGCTGCAAGGTAGAGAGGTTAGACACTGAATTAAAACACAGCACACAGCATTCAACCACCACACTGTGGATGCCTAGGTACATATGCCAACCTTTCTTAATAATTAAAGATGAGCATTAAACTATTCTTATACTACTGCTGTTGCTACTGGCAAAATCCATTATGTGCCCATAATATTCCAGACAACTTAGAAGACTTTTACCAACTCGTATAATCTGATGTATGTATTTGCCAACAGTACTGGGTTGACGTTTACCTGTCTTGGGATCAGTTTGAATACCCAGGGGTGCAGAACTTGCGATTTCCAGCTGACCAGGTTTGGGTACCAGACATTCTACTGTATAACAGGTAAGCAAGATGCGCAGAGGCCGGTGGGAGCCTAGAACTAGAGCATTAGATGCTGGATGTCAGCCCTGCTTCACTGATATTGTGGGGCTTTTGCCATCTGGAGAATTGGCTGTTAATCTTGAAACAGTAACAATGAAAGCAAAGAAGTGCCAGCTAATAGATTTTTCTAACAGCTTGTCTAAGTCTTCCTTGCTGTAGTTCTGCTTATGTCTTCTTTACTTTTTCCCAGTGAAAACAATCCATATTCTCCTTACAACGACCATGGCAATTCAGGAATATTATTATCATGTCTCTGCCATAGTGTTCCTACCCAAACTGAACAAATGGATTTTCTTCTGACTTTCCTCATCACTCAATATTTTATAAATCTCTCCATCACTCCTCTTCCCCTCTGAAAACTCTGTGATCTGTTTTTCCTCCTCCAGAGCTGAATCCAGCTCTCTAGCCAGCAATTCTGCAGTGCTGAATGGAGGGGGAGCTCTCTGGACAGATGATTCTTTAATGCTTTCCGGGAAGATGGGATTTTGTTTCTGTTCTGACTAACGTCTTAGTTTTGGACTTATTTTTTGATCTATCGCAAACTCCAGATGTTATACTTCAGCTTTGCTGTCTTGCTAGATTTTCACTGATCTGTCTTTCTCGGACAGTTTTAAGCATAATACTTTCTAATCATCCAGACTGAACTTCATTCTGTTGGTTTCCCCAGTTCACCAAGATCCTTTTTCCATTCCAAACCCTTACTACAAGGTATCCAAAGGGAGCTTGGAGTGACCTGGATTGTTTAAGAGTGCTTTACTTCAGCTTTACTCCTCATGGTCTTCTTATTCCTTTTCAGTCTTTAAAAAGGAGGCATATAGCCTGGTCCATATTACTGTAGTTTGTTTATAAGAACATGATGTGGCAAGCGCATGCTAAAGTTCAGATATATTTCTGTGTTCTCTTACTCAGGTAGTCAGTAAGAAAATTAGACTGATTTGATGCAATTGGCCGTTGAAAAATCTGTGCCAGCTGTTTTCACCTCATTATCTTTGAACTTGGGCTGACGTGTCTATAATTTCACCTTTTTAAAAAAAAATCAGATTTCTCTTTGATCTTCCTTAATTCACCAAGCCCTTCTTTGCACTCCATGAGCTCTCACAGATAATTGTTAATGCTTCAGAGGCCATTTTGGCCAGTCCTTTCAGTACTCAAGAGTAAATTTCATCAGCCCTGCCAACTGGAATCTGTCTTATCTACACTTCTTTAACCTGTTTCTGCCCTGTTCTGCCCTAGACTCCTGCCATTGTGCGAGAATAAATCGTGTGAGCCACAGTCTTTGAAGAGTGAAGTGCAGAGAGTGCAAGATACTGCAACTCTCTGCACCCTGTTGTTCCCTTTCTTTCCACAGCAAGTAATGGATCTATCTGGTTCTTTGTCTTTTCCTTGTTTCCTTGCATTTATAAAAACATTTCTTGCTGCCTTTTATGTGTTTTGATAGTTATCACTCCTTCTGCACTTAGCCTTTTCAATTTTATCCCATTTGTTTTGTGCTCGGGCAATACTGAGGACTGAGGACTCAGACATGAATAAAGAACAGGTCACAGGAGGAATGGAGGATCTGAATTTTCCACATCTGGTAGTGAGACAGGGTGTGTAAGATGGTGTAGTCATGCAACATAGACCCGCACATAACCATGACAGGCAAGGATCTACAGCATCAATCAGGGGAACCCTCCATAGTTCATGACTTCCCAAGATACCCTCTGGAGCAAGCCCCCAGGCCTGCTCCCTTGAAGAATTCTTGTCCGTGCCCAGCTCATTACTCCATTATTTTTCTCAGAATTTCTGGAATACTGAAAAAATTATCTTTTCATGGTCCCTTTCACCTGGTCTCTGCTGAGTCTCAATGAATCTCCTCCTACAAGCCCCAGATCTAAAACAACTCCTCATGCCTTCCTCCATTGCTTGAAGCAACACCTTGGCCCCTCTGCATCCTAAGAAACTGCAGAATTATTGCCTCAGGCCACCACTACTCCTGCAACAGATATCTGGGTATCATATCTGGGTAACAGTTATGTGAGTATCAGATACTTGATTTATACTGTGAATTGCCTAGTTCTGACAGCAGCCCCAGAAAAGCCTCATTGTCCCAACTGCGTGGTCTTTGAATACAGTTGCTGTGACACTTTTGCTCCTTTCACCACTGCCTTTGCTCTGAGAACTCCAACAGCTCTGCCTCTCATGTCTTTGAGGACACTAGAGCATGCAACCAGCATGCTTGGGTGCAGGCCAACAGTGTCCATATGAAACCGAGATATTGATTAAGGGTGGACCCTTCACCCAGCGTAGGACTGTAATTCAGATATTCTGTGCATTAAGTTCAGCCAGAAGATTATGTTGACAGATCTTAACTCAAATATTAGCTTGTTTTTTATTTCTTATGTTTTGTTTACACTGTGTTATAGTGCGGATGAAAGATTTGATGCAACATTTCACACAAATGTGCTGGTGAATTACTCTGGATCCTGCCAATATATTCCTCCAGGTAGGGCACAGAGAGCATCTGTTTGCTTTAAGTCAATGTGTAGCTTTGAATTAGTACAAGCAGTTTTCATTCATGAATGAAACTGAGCTATTTAGAAGCAGTCTGTGTAAAGTTTGGAAACTGTGTAATTATGGGACACACCCACTGAAATAATTTAGGTCCATTACTAGTGGTGTTTTTCCACTTCACAAATCAATAAATCACTTTCCTGAGCAGTTTGATTAAAACATGCAGAGGCCCAACTGAAGTGTCACCTAAAGCAAGGGAGTGAAGAGGCACGTGACAGCAGGAGACCCCAAGAGCAGCACTCCCTCTGCAGTGAAGTTCTCTCTGCCAGGCTCAGGCTACAACTCCAGGTGAAGAGGCAAACTGAGACTGGTCTCAGCCCACCAGACCTGACTCTCAACAAGCTTTCCATCTGCATTGCCAATTCAAGGCCTGTAGGGCCCAACAGCCAGGACCTACCAGCAAACAGACAGCTTATCCCCACAGTCATTCACTGTGGTGGATAAGAAATGCCCAAACTTTGTGTCATAGCTGCTGCCAGACTGACTCCAAACATGTCCACAGGATTCACCAGGGAACAAGTCAGTCTGCGCTGATGGCTCATCTTCTGTTGATCCCTACCCCTGTGACGCCTTAAAGCATCCCTGCAGTTTCATTGGGATGGATCCCTGGATAAGGTTGCTCTCCAGGGAGAAACATGAGGCAGGAATAAAATTGACATGTACCAGAATAAAACCTTCTCTATCCCTCCAGGCAGGGAGGTGATGCAGAGGGTGTCTATATGGGGAGATCCGGTCCTGCTCATCTCTTGGTGAGCTACAAACTCCACAGAGAAGAACTGATTACTTAAAAACCCAAGAAAAGAGTAAAGAGAGAAAAAGTAATAACAGAAATCTGTTGTGCAAAGCACAGGAAATCCTTTGCTACAGAAATTTAACTGCTACCAAGCTACTTTGCAAAATTTTAGAAGGAAAAGGTTGATAATCCCCCTAGTGACTGGCAACAAGGTCTCACAGAAGGAGCTAGATTAGTCAAGACATTGGAAAACATGGAAAAGTCGAAAAGATGGTGTTTCCAAACCTTCATTAGAGTTTTATTTCCCATGACTTAGGGCCATGTGGCCCTAAGAAGAATGTTTGGAGCATCCATTAGGGTTTTTTTTCTTCTTTCAGCTGAATAACAAAACCCAGAAATCACTAGTTTGCTACAATATACATGTATTAATCTGCTAAACTGCTTAAAATGTCACATGAAATTATTGTAGTGGATTAGACACACCCAGGGTAAAATACAAGGCCCAGGTTAACATACAGAAGATAAAGGCCAACACTGAGCAAGGTTTAGCATAGCAATGTATTTTCAAGGGACTGTGGGTCTAATGCAGGGCCTGACAAGGAACTCCATTCAAAGAGCTTGTCACAGTACTTCCAGCCACAGTGTGTGGACATCTATGTACTCTACACTCCTGCCAGGCCCTGCAGCACTGCCTGTGATCTGCTGTGGCCACCCAGCACTAGGAGACAGGCTGGACTGCCCCTGAGTGGCCAGAGTGTCCTGGGCAACCTACCTCAAGGATGCAGTGAAAGAGAGGGGTCTTAACTGATGCCCCACTCATGGCAATGTCTTTCACCTCCACTGCTAGTTTGGTTATCCCAAGACTACGTAACACAGACTTTTGGAGAAGAAAGTTGTTCATAATCGATACGAGCAGAGAGGAATTGGCCCCTGCACATGCTTGATTCTGACTGGTTTCTATCCACAGGCATTTTAAAGAGCACATGTTACATTGATGTCCGCTGGTTCCCCTTTGATGTGCAGAAGTGTGATTTGAAGTTTGGCTCCTGGACTCACAGTGGCTGGCTGATTGACCTGCAGATGCTCGAGGCTGATGTTTCCAGCTACATTTCAAATGGAGAATGGGATTTAGTGGGTAAATTGGCTGGCCTAAAATTTTTCTGTATTCTAATTTTCAAAGGCAAGTCCCAAATATATGGAAATCATCAATCCCACTGGGACATGAAATATAGCTATTAAAAGTTTCTATGTAGGAGGCAGCAAAAAAAGGAAAAAAAAAACAAATTAGAGACAACCTTTCACCCACATACATTGAACTGTGTCTGAAAACACTGTATTCTGAAGCAATTGCCTGCAACTGAGCACATAAATGAAATCTGCTGGTCCTGATGCATCTGAACAGTTTGTCAGTACTAAACTTGGATGTGTCTCATGTAGGTGCATAGAACAGTACTGTCACATCTACTCTAACAAGTCAGCCAAAAACTGTTTGGTGTAAAAATACTATTTCAGCAAAACTGGAATGAGCTTTTATAGAGATGAACCTCTCTCACCCAGATAACCATCAAAGTGTCTACCAGTTCATAATAACTGCACATAACTGCAGTTCAGTATGTATCTCTTCCCTTCTGTGCTTTGGAAGATAGGCGTATTTTTACAAGGGGAATCTATGCCCAGAATTAGTTATTCAGAGTGAGCTCCTAGCGAGTTATTTTGAACTCATTCATGTAGCTGTAACTCAGAAGCAATGCTATGGAAATTGATAGAGCTTAGACCACTCTAAGGAGAGCTTGCAGAAAGGATGTTTCATCTTCTGGACATACAGACAAAGAAATAACTGTCACTGACCAACTGCGTGCAGTAGTTTTACCATTCAGGGCATCGGAGGAATAATACAATAAGAAACCTAATTCGTATTCAGTTTCATGAGAAGCTGAGGGACTCTACAGGAAAGTTCTCCTAAAGTCTGTCCATTTCAGAGCTCTCCTCACTTACCAATTCTTTATAGTGGTTATTTCTGTCCAACAACTTTGCATATTTGATGAAGAGACTGGCTTGTGGTTTATCTGCCTTCAGCCCTGACTGGGGGTGAACAAAACAGGGCCTTATATAGCTCATACAGCAAAAGCATGAAGTAACATCTCAGGCAAGCCATGGCCATATCCTTTATATAGACTTTGCCACTCTCCTTTCAAAATATACACATTGTCAAATCTTCTGTCGTGCACAGAAACAAAAAAGAGGTCAGCAACAATGGAACGAAAGATATAAGGTGCTGAGTTCTTCCATCTCCCCTGACATTTCCTGTGACATTTCCTGACAGTTCCTGCCACACAGTGTCTTGGACAGGCTACTGCAGCCGGGTCACCATGGCCAACCCTGCAATACAGCTATATTGGACAGCTATGTCTCTTCACCTTCAGTATGACAGACTTTAAGCTTAACTTCACATCCTGTTTGAAAATTAAGCCATATGCTGTTTGGTTTTCCTGACAAAAAAAAGCAAATGTATGTAAGAGAATAACAGAAAAGTAAGAACCAGCGGCATTTGTCACATGGAGAATCTGCTGCCTGGGCTAGTGAACATGACAGCATCTGTTTGTCACCATTCCCTGGATGCAGGAAAAGCAGAATGCATGTTTTACTGAGTTGATCTTTGGCCACTGCTTGCAAATCTTTCCTCGTTGAGGTTGGGATGCTCAGTACTGTTTTGTTCTGGCCCAGAGGAGCTTTCTTGGCTAAGCCTGTTTCTAATCACTCAGAAGGCATGAAAATACACCCTAGAAAACACAGAAGGTGGAGTAGGAACAGCAGATATCTTGCATTGCTGCCTCAGACATTGCTGAAGACACTGACCCACTAAGAGTTAGCTTGGCTCATTAACCCTGTGATGACATACTTCAGCTTTCAAACAACACTGAACTGAGGCATGTTGTCCTTTGTTCCCTTTATTCTATTCATCCATGTGTGCATCATTGGCCACAAGTGTCACAAAATGACTTTTGCCTGGTAGCTGATTTGGGGGTGTCTTTTCTCCCTTATCAATTGCCACAGGACACTTCAAAAGCAGTCTTCAATGCACAATGTGTGGCAGAGGTGCCATACTTTGGCTCATAAACCACCAGTTCTTGCCCCATTCTGAGGGGATACCCAGGAGTCCTGCACCTCTCCCCACTGCTCTGATCTCCCTCTCTGTAGGAGTCCCAGGAAAGAGGAATGAGTTGTACTATGAATGCTGTAAAGAACCATACCCAGATGTGACGTACACCATCACTATGCGCCGACGCACCCTCTACTACGGCTTGAACCTACTCATTCCATGTGTTCTCATATCTGGCTTGGCATTGCTTGTTTTCCTTTTGCCAGCTGATTCAGGGGAGAAGATTTCCTTAGGTAAGTGCTAAAGAGTTCATGCCTTTTGTAAGCACTTCCTATAAAATGGAAAATACATACTTCATGGTGCTTGGAGAAGATTTCCTTGGAGGAGCAGCTGAAGCACTTGTTTGGCTGCAGAAACCAGGGTAACAGCTTTCTGTATGGCATTCACACATCTTGTGCTAAACACTTCCAAAAATCTTTTGGATTTGCTCTGGGAAGAGGCAGAACTTGTCATTGGCACAGGCAGAGGTGATAGTACTCAGTCATACCTGTTGTTTTGTTCTTTAGTTCGTTTCGATGCGTTTCACAGCTGATTAACTCCGTTTTTCAGATACGACATACTAAGACACAGATAGTAAAGGGATGTGAGCAGCAGGAGCTGGGCATTGGATTTTGATTTTCCAAGTTCATAGCTCCCAAACAGCCAAGCCATGAGTCCTCCATGAACGCAAAGTAGTGACAGACAAGGAAGGGCTAAATGAGATTTAGTGTTGCGTGTGTCAATAAAGGCAGGAGGAGTGCTTCCAAGAGAAGACAGGGGAGAAATGGAAATACACAAGACTGGCCCAGGCGAGACCTTACGAGATAATTGTGCACAATTCTGATCAGGACAGAGACATATGAAGTGCCCTCTGTGTTAGTAGAACAATCAGGGATCTGAGCATCTTCCCTTATAAGAAATAAAACATAGGCTATGGGGGATACAATTGCCCTATGAAATATAGGATGGAGACAAGGAAGAGAGTTATTTGAGCTGAAGTACAATGTTGACACAAAAATAGGAGATGATGTTCATGCATTGACCTTGCGATTTCTCAGTACCAGGGCAGTTATGTTTAGCAACAGTCTTTCCAGATAGAACAGACAAAGAGCTTCTTTTAAAACAGGCTGCAGCTCTTTGGAGGGTGTTATGTAATATGCAATTGCCAAAAACTAGGCTTATGTCAGTGCAAGTCTCTCCTAGCCCTTAATAACCATCTGGGCTTTGTGCTATGTTTTGCAAAAGCAATGTAGTTTACTGGTTCTGCAAGCTTCATTTCACTTGGCAGAAAAGACTGCCATTACATTAAGAGGAGCAAGGGTTTTGGGGTAACTGAGAAAAGCAAAAAGACAGCGGATAAATTTGCATTCAAAAATGCTCTCTCTGCAAGTGTTCTCAGCTGCACAGACAGACATGAAGTCAGAGGTTTGGCTTAGCCGTAGATCAGGGCAAAGTTATATTTAACAGCAAAGACATCAGAGGAGCAGCTGCAGAGTTCATGTTCCTCATCTTTCCCTTCCATGTTCACTCCCTGCAGGTATCACGGTCCTGCTTTCCCTGACTGTATTCATGCTGCTTGTGGCTGAGATCATGCCTGCAACTTCTGACTCGGTCCCGCTAATAGGTAAGCTGATTTTCTCTGCTCTGTGCACAGTGTATGATGCTTCTCAACAGTTATTCAAAGCCTGTTTCAGGACTGACCCTTTTTGTTACTACAGTTTTGCATTTCAGCAGTGTCAGGAGTAAATCTCTGTCTTGGCTTTACTGTCTGCACGTATGAAAAAAGCCTACATGAGGGTACAAAAGGGGTCTGGAAATATCAGATAAGCTGGCAATTGCAAGGACTGAGGGGACACAGAATCAAGACACAATGTGGAGGTCTGGGTAGGCAAAGCACAAAGCAAACACCACCAGTGCACAGGCGCGAGTGGGACAATGGAATAGTACTCAGCCCTGGTTCTGGATTCACTGAGTCTGCCCATAAAGTCCCTTCAACAGCACTTTGGATGTAGCTGTGTGCTTTCAAAGATCTCGGCGCTGCAGAAAACCAATCAGTCTTCTTCCATATGACCAGCCCCCCCCGCCCCCTACTGTTACGCATCTCTTCCCTGCCTGACTCCTTCTGCTCATCTTCTCTTCTTGCTACCACAAGAGCAACTTAAGATACTACAGTCAAAATTCTAATATATCACTGGAACATTTTTAATATGTGCTCAAAACTATGGGACACATTATCATCTTGTGAACAGAGGCCAGACAGGCATTGATACATCCTCTCTTTCCATAGGACCTTCCCTTTACCTTGACATAATTGGGCCTCAGTTTCTCAGCTGTGAACTGGCAAATACGTTATTCCAAGACCTCATAGCAGGGTAAAGAAAATAAACCTGTTCTGGTTACAAAATAAGGAAGTACGAATACCACAGAAAAACTCATAACCTTTTTAGTTATCATCTCCTGAGCTAAGGTCTATCTTTGCGCACAAATCATGATTAAGTACACATTCAAGACAGTCAAAATATTCCACAATATATCTAGGTGATGCTGGAAGGTGCATCTCACCATTGTATAATTAATGCCTCGCACAAGTTATATCATGAATAGGACAAAAGAGCATTTTTTCAGGCAACCTCATTCTCTCACTTCAAGGATTAAAACTTCAGACCTAACGCTGGGGAAGGAAGGTGACCACGCAACAGTAAACACAACAATGCCCATAGGCAAGCGTTTCTGAAAGCCTCCAAATAACTTGGACGTCTTGTGGAAAATCAGCAGGACTCTTGCTTCTGAGTCTCACAGGAGCTTCCAATAAACTAACGAAACCTCTCTCTGAACATATACCTAGGACTCCACAGAGGCAGATACGGTTTTAAGAGAAATTTTGTGGTTGTGTAGGGAGGAGACACAAGGCATCCTGGACCAGTCTTCACGTAGTTTTACTTCGTGTAATATATAACAAAAGCTGCTGGAATTAGTGAAAGGATGCACTTGCCTATGCCCAGTCCACTAGCTTTAACTAGACCAGTTTCTGCTGATACTGTCTCCTATCATCGAAGGTAAGATTTATACCAAGAAAAGCTATGAATAGTTATGTATTATTACAGATTTTGATGCTGTAATAACAGATTAATTTATATTTATCACAGGATAGCTATGCTAACATCACATATCAGGAAAGGGTGAAGGCCAGTGGTGCTGGGGAATCCTGTTGCATCAAGTCTCCCTTCTCCAGGTGAATATTGGCTCAAGCATTGTGACCTCTCACATCTTTCCATTCTTTTTGGATCACAAAGTCAAGGACATAATAACAGAGTATCTTCTCCTGAGTGTGCCTCGTTGACAACATGTATTGTTGCAAGCTTTTTCCTAATGCCCAAATAATTAGAGCGTATCAAATGTACTAGAAATGCACCTCCCAAAGTTGTCATTGTAGATCAAACACAGTCTGTTTCTTTCATCTGTTCACTAGACAAATTTTGTACTGTGAAACACTGTGAAAGAATAATCCTTGCACACAGATGCTTTGTAACACCCTGGAGACTGACTTCAGGTATCCAGATGAGGGATGCCTACAACAGTCCTCTGGCTACCATCATCTGATACTTCCCTGTTACAGCCCAAAAGCAAACTGAACCTAGACATACTTGGTGCACTCAGGCTGCATGCTGTAAAACTCAACCTTTCCCGTGCAATGCGAGCTCTTGTTTCACAGGATCATAAAACAGTTCAAGTTGGAAAGGATCTCGGGAAGTGGAAGACTGTGTCAAAAGCCTTTGTAAAGTTGACATAAATGACAACTACTACTCTCCCATTGTCTGCAAATGTTGTGGTTTTGTTATAGAAGGCAATCATGTTGGTCAGACATGATTTATCCTTGGTAAATGCAGGCTGGCTTTTGCCAGTCTCCACCTTCTCCCTCAGATGTACAGAAATGTTCCCCAAGGACTTGCTCCCCAATTTAACCAGGGATCAAAGCAAGAGAGACAGGGCTGTAGTTCTCTGGATTGTCCTTTTGGACTTTTTTGAAGATGGGTGCAACATCTGTGTTTCTTCAGTTGTCAGGGATCTTACCCCATCTCCGTGGCCTTGCAATGATACCCTTAGGACTCCTGGTGACATCTATCTGGTCCCATGGACTTGGGCAGATTCAGATCTCACAATAAGCTCCTGACCTCATCCTCGTCCACTGCTGGTTGTTTTCACTGTCCTTGAACCATGTCTCTAAGCACAGAGATATAGGAGACCTTGATGGTGAAAACTGAGGTAAAGTACACACTCTCTTGGCCTCGCCTCTGTCCACAGTCACTAAAACATCCTCCCCATTCAGCAGCAAGCCCATGTTTTCCTTGTTCAGATTTTTACTGTTTGTGTAGTGGTAGAAACTCTTCTTGTTGTCCTTCACTCCCTTGGCAGTCTCAGCTCCTGAGCTTTAACATTCCTAACACCAACCCTAATGCCAGACAATGCTTCCAAATTTCCCTTCTGCACCCTGTCCCTGCTTCCTGCATCCCCCACTCTTCTGCACTGGAGCTCCACCAGGAGTTCCCATCCTAGCCACACTTATCTCCTGATGTTTGCTTATGTCTCTGAGTAACAGGAGGGACCTTTCTTGCACTTGGATGCTCCTGTACTTTCAGGCCTTGCAGTTTTCTTGTGTTGCTTGATCTTTCAGAGCTTCCTCCAGGGGGATCCCAGCTACTAGTCCCCTGAAAAACATGAAGTCTCTTCACCTGAAGTCCAGGGTCTATACTCTGCTGTTCTCATTCCTCACTCCCTTCATGGACTTGAAGCCCACTATTTCGTAATAACTACAGCCTAGGCTGCCATTGATTATCATGTTCCAAACCAATTCTTCCTTGCCTGTGAAGAGCAAAGCCAGCTGTGCACCAACTCTAGCTGGCCTGTCCTGTACTTGTATCGAGAAGTTATCACTGACATCCTTCAGAAATCCTCTTGACTGCTTGCATTACACTGTGTTGTGTTTTCAGCAGACATCTAGGAGGTCCAAGTCCCCTGTGACAACTAGGATTTGTGAACCGAGGCTTCCCTGAGCTGCTTTAAGAAGGCCTATTCCACATATCCACTGTGTATCGGTGGTCTATAATGCACTCCCACCACAGCATTGCTCTGACTGGCCTCTTCACTGAATCTGACCCACAAGATCTCCAGCAGCTCTCATCCATCCTTGGTATGTCCTCAGCATTCTCTGTCTGTTCATAAAGTTGTCCACAGCACAGACTCTCTTACTCCACACGTGTAACTTCCCCACACATGCAACTTCCTGACACGTGTACTCCCATTTCTATGTAGCCTGCTGAGTGCTGTGTTAATAGACATCAAAAACAAGCCAACTTCTTTTCTGTAAAAAGCAAGTGACAAAGCTTGGCCTAGAAATCAGCAGCAGGCTGATCAACACCTTTGAACACCAGGAACCTGCTGCTCTGCTACACTGCAGGGGGATCAGTAGAGCTTTCTTTTCCACAGGGAGCCAGCCCCTTTCTGTGCCAAAAAGTGTTCCAGCTGGACAGGCTGGGTCACTACATTTACTCCCTGGTCTCAATCAGCTTCCTTGGTGCTTGCAATTACACCAGTAACTAGCTACTCCTTGCCCAGCAGTATCTCTGCTCCTGTCCTTCTCCAGGGCAGCCTCCCTTTTTTGGGCAACAAGATATTTCCAAAGCCCAATTTTAGCAGCATGTATATGTGCGAGGAAGGCACCTCAGTCTTTCAAAACTTAAATGCTGCCCTTCTGCAAATTCACCTGTGATGCTAAAGGAAGAAGTCTGGGAAACAGAGCAAAGATGCTTCTGCTTCTGTTTAAAACATTAACCACCCCTAGCAACAGAAACCAGCTTAGACATTTGGATCAAACTTATTGAAGTCCCATGACACAACAAGCACAACAGCTTGGCCAGAATCCAGCACAACTTAACAACATGAACAAGGCTTGTTTCACTACAGGGTTCTGAAGGTCCACCCTGGCACTTAAGATCTCTAGAGTGTAGCTCCTAAAAGACTTTCAGACCACGACTTATACAGCAGCACCTGTATCCTAAACTTACCCTTCCTAGTATAGCTAAATAGTGGCTCACGGGAATTGTGTCTGGCTGCGCTTGTGATTTGACTTACTTTTAATTTCCCTCTTTAAAAATACTTTAATCAAGAGTCTATGTGAAGTAGACAGCTGGAAATCCTTACTTGAGGAAAAAATATACAGAAATGCAGAGAACTCCATATGTGTTGCACATCTGAAATTACTGCTCTGAGTGCACTATTCACTGGGTAAAATCTTAAAGCCTGCATGATACAGCTCAGGTATAAGACAACAATAATTCTTTCTGCTTCTAAAAACTTATGCAAATAGTCACAGATTTGTCTTGCACTATAAATGCCAGTAATTTCATGAGGTATGAAATTTCATTAATTTCATGAGGAATCATGGGTGCCCCAGTTCAAGAACGATGAGAAACTACTAGAAAGAGTCCAGAGGAGGACTACGAAGATGATTAAGGGACTGATGCATCTCTCCTGTGAGGAAAGGCTGAGGGAGCTGGGCTTTTTTGTCCTGAAGAAGACAAGACTGAGACGGGAATCTTATAAATACTTATAAATATCTTAAGGGTGGGTGTCAAGAGGATGGGGCCAGACTCCCTTCAGTGGTGCCCAGCGACAGGACAAGGGGCAATGGGCACAAACTGAAGCACAGGAAGTTCCATCTGAACACAAGGAAGAACTTCTTTGCTTTGCGTGTGACGGAGCACTGGAACAGGCTGCCCAGAGGGATTGTGGAATCTCCTCTGGAGATATTAAAAGCCCACCTGCACAAGGTCCCGTGCAGCCTGCTGTAGGTGACCCTGCTTCGGCAGGGGGGTTGGACTAGATGATCCACAGAGGTCCCTTCCAGCCCCTGCTGTTCTGTCATTCTGTTATTCTGTGATTTCATGCACCTTTCTGCCCCTACCACATAAGACGGTTGTACCCATTCTAGTGCACTATGTAAGAAGGCATATCCATAACCAACCCACTGTGTTGATTTCCTGGTTCAGTGACCAAATCAAAATTAAACAAATACTGTTATTTCAATTAGAGCTTTTGTACAAGCTCAGGCCCTGCTCATTGAAACTAAAAGCTTAGGTAATTCATCTGAGACCTACATTTGAGGCATTTAGATGTAAACTGGAAGGGCTTTTTTATTTCTGTAAAGACAATGTGATTCATGTAAATAGCACTGGATAATCATATCCGGTTTTGGTCATGGTTTTCTGATCATCTCTGAAGAAAGGATGTGTTCCTTCCTTAGGCAATAGACTTACGCCTGAATTCCTTTTTTTAAAGAGCACTGTGCCTCCCCGTTTACAGTCTGACCTGTTTCATTAAGCTGTGTTTTCCATTTGAAATCAACCTTGTAACTAAGGCTAGGAAATCACGCATTAAGAAGCCACAAAGGAACAAGTTCCCCTAAGTCAAGACAGATTCCTAACTGTAACTCTTCCCTTTCACAACTATCCTTTGACTAGAGCCTCCTTAAGCTTACACAGTTGGTGGTCACATTTACCCACATCCAGCAGTACCTGGTAAAGCAGTGACCAACATCTCATTCATCTTACACTGCTGTAGGAATTTCAAAAATCAGTGTCTCAGTATAAGCTGGTAGTTTGGACTCATAGAGTTACAAAAATTCATCTCCTAATAATGTAATGTTTAGTTACTACCAAAACCAGTCAGTTTTTCTGAAAGACAGGTCAATCCACAGCCCATTTTAAAGTCAGACACGGCTAAAAGCCATTGCTCTAGAAAATTGAGAGGGATACAGTTGTGACCATAACCAGTACAGCTTCCTGACTCTTCTTTCTCGCTGCCTGCAGTACCACCTCCAGAGGGGCAAAACATTTGGGGCCCCATGGGACTGAAAAGTTTGTAGCTGTCCCCACTCTTCTCTCTCCTTGTGTGATTCCAGCCACTTCCAGCAACAGATGTTTTGTTTTCAAGAAAACACCGTTAAGCCCCTAGCCCTAGCAAGCAGCAGGTTCACCTCTTGTTCTACTCTGTACTCCCTCCTCCACCCACCGACACCCACCTTGCTCTCACCTCTGGTTTACTGTGCTGCAGTCGCGCTGCTGTGAGCATATGGTGACACCATGCAGAGGCAGACCCTGAAACGCTCACTTTGAAAACCCCACCCAGCTCTTTACACTCCTGTTGGTCCAAAGCCACTGCAGCCTTTGAGCTCAGGCCCCAGGCAGCACAGAAGCTGCAGTCACACAGGGAAAGAGCTAGCAGCGCCCACAGCAAGATGCTTTCAGCTTGAGACCAAGGCTGCGATAAGCTCTGAGTTGGCTGCTCTCCCCAGCTCCAGCCAGAGCTCTGAGGAAGTGTCACTTTCAAGGTACTTTGTCAAAGCAGATAAGGCATGCTTCTGCCCAAAAGCCAAATCTTGGAATAAAATGTTCAGACCTCCCATGTCAGTCAGATTATTTCTTTCTCCCATAAAATCTTTTTACACCTGGAAATTCAAGGCATTCCGTTGCACAGGATAAATGCTTAATCATTTCTGGTTTTTTTTCCATGCCCAAATAAATCCTAAGTGCTGCAAGTCACTATTTCCTTCCAGCTCTCTCCAAAACAGCACTATTGATTTTGGATAAAGAATCTGCATTTTTCTCTAAAAGGAGTTTTATAGCAGAGAGTGTAGAACACCTGAAAGCTGGTGTGTGCGGAGTGTTTGAAAGGGGAACATGGGGCTCACGAGTATGAGAAACTGTCATTTCCTATGATTAACATCCACGCTATGCTTGACACCTTGACTGGACATATAAAATAGTGCAGAATAAAAATTAAGTTCTCTTCACCTCCAGATAATAAAACTGAATTTCCCTCTGTCTTGTTTTTCTGAGCTCCTCTGCCTGCTTCTTTAAAAAACACAACATTTACTTGCTCCTTAGGGCTCTACTATCATGACTTCTTTTCAGTTGTCTCCCCTCCTTGCCATTCTTTATCATGCCTATGTTATTTCAGCAAGAATGAAGGTTTTATGCTGTGAATAAGCATGTTTACAGCAGATGCTTGGGGTGATTTCTTGCAGTTAGTCATACAGCAAATTCAGATTACTAAGATGAGGAAGCAATGTGGTGCTTTGCCATCTCCAGGAGATACAGATTGCTTTAAGTTATGAGCATAAGGCATTAGTGGATCTGACTAGAGAAAGAAAATGAGATTAATAGCCTGTTACATTTTCTGTCGTCTGCCTACATATTCTCAGCTGCTCCCACTTCACTTTACTCTGTCTCTTTTTGATTTTGTGTAGTGCTTTTCCCTCATTCCTTTCATGGTCCTGCGTGGTACCTTGCCAGTGTCAGGACCCTGCTCAGCCTCTTCTGTGAAACAGAAATTCTTATTTGCAGCAGCTCTCACGATTTCATACCCCATGATCAATGGTGCTTCTTCCAAAGTCATGAGTCTCGGATGCTTCTCCTTTATTAAAAAAAAGAGAACAGTTTTACTTTTCAGACACCCAGTTCTATTCTTCAAAAGCACGTGGGAGGAGAAGAGTTCGAAAATATTGTGAAAACACTGCCCCTGTGCCCTCCACAAGTACCATTACCGAAAGGTAAACACAGTGCCCAATCCTAAAGTCTCTCACTCTTTCAAGACATTTCATGTTTATGGAGGGATGAGCTGGACTGAGATGATGCTCTTCACTTTCTGCTGTCAGTGAGAGCTAATGGACGGCACAACGTGGCCCAGCTACAGCAAATCTCAACAGTGGTGGAAATTGTTTTCCTGCCTACATCCTCTTCTGGGTTTCTTTGCTGTCTGTGTACAACAGCAAATCATTCAGCAAGAGAATCTCTCCTCTACCTTTTGGTTTCCCCAGCCACTGAGAAACTCTGCCATCACACCCTGTAGACTGCATCTGCACCTGCCTGGCACCAGGCCTAGTCCCTTCCATAGAAGAAAAGAAGAGTGGTGGAAGTCCTTCTGCTGATGTCTGAGGTTTCCTGCATTCTCCACAGGCTTCAGTTCATTACCTTGGACCATTTCCGGAAGGAAAAGTCATGAATATCTCATTCTGTGTGTAATCTGGGATATTTCTCCCATTTTCTGAGACTTCACCAGAAGCACAAAGCATGAAGCACTGAATGACTGAAATGACCTTAGAGCAGCCCTAAACTATTCCATAATTTCACACACAAAACCTGAAGTTTCCTGCAAAGGAGGAATACAAACAGGAACACCAGTGGAAGGTATCCAACTTGATAACTGAGAATACCCAAGCACAACACTCTTCTCCTCCCTCCACTATTTGATAGAAACAGCAAGACTGTAACTGGTCACAATGAAGAAGCTCTATCTTTCATATGATAAACTATGTTAACAAATGTGGATAATATACTGCTTTCTCAGTCAGTGTTCAGCGATAAAATCAACAAGGTAAAGCATCCATCTGGAATCATCTTGCTCCTCTTAGCGTTTTCTGTTTTATTTATGCAGTTCGTAATCAGTGCTTAAAGTTACTCCTGTTCCACTCAAGAAGCAGATCTTCCAAAACATCTCTAAAATAAGCCGATGGTGCTTCTCTAACAATAGATAATGGCATAGAAGGCCCAAAAATGGTACTGGAAGCCCCTCAGGTTATGAATTGCAAGTCATTGTCATGCTTTTGGTATCAGTGATGCCAAAGGATGTCTGCAAGAACAAATAGGTATTGTCACTGCTTTTTTAAAAAGACTTTCTGACTTTCTGTGGTTGTATTAGATCTATATTTGCTATGACAACAGTACCTGAGCATCTTCTGACAGTGCTGAGACAAAGGCTGACAGCTCCCAGATGTTAAAACAGCTGTCCAAGTAATGTGTTACATCATGCCTGCTTTGGCAAAGAGATGGAAGAAAATAAATTGTACAAGGGCAAATACATCATACTACTTGAAAGAGATCAACAAATCACCCAGAGAAGCTTTTCCATTCACACACATGAGCTGAACAAGGCAGCATGCATGTCTGAAAACACATGAAGAGCATCTAGTGGAGACGAGTGCAGCTCTCAGCATCCTTGGGGAATGTCGCTGTGTAAGTCAGGGATATTGAGGGGCTCCAAACACAAGTCTTCTGGTCCCTTTTCCTGGCCTGTGACCGCTGTCCAGGGCAGAGACTGCAAATGAGCTAGTTTGCCTCCAGAAGGGGTTAGTCACTTCTCAGCTGTTCCTCAGAGCAGCTGACATACAGTAACCAGGCCTTTCAAATGCACCCTAGTCTGGGATTGCTGTTCCTGACACTGCCAATGGTGAAGTAATTTGTTAAATCCTCCAATATGACCCATCCTGGTAGCCAGGAACTCTGAAGTAGCAGAGACGCTTAGTGAGAGTTATTGAGCATTTCCTTTCTGTAGTTTAAATAAAAGGGGCTGAGATCCTTTGTAAAATCAGATTTGCGTTTACCCCTGCCAACAGACACATGTGAGGGTAGGACTTTGTGTGAATGGCAGCTTCAAAACCCTAACTGTGCAAGTGCTGTATCCTTCAGGATGAACGCTAAAGTACTAGTGGAAAAAGTCTGGTGGCTGGACTGTGGCTGCCGTTTTGTCAATCAAAGCTCAGCTATTACTCCACCACTTGTCTCCTGTGCCACATTTCACAGGAGAGCATCCTGTTTCCATGCTCAGCAACATCAGTGGAGGACCAGAAATAGAGTTCGCTAATTCAGAGCTGTGTGGGGATAGGGTAGAGTGAATGAAGACTGCAGTTCCTTGGCCCCAAGGAAAGTGTTATCTATGCATATTGTAGCTTGATCCTTTCAGCAGCTCCTCTTCTTGCAGGATTGCTGGAGAAGGTCGAGTCACAGTTGTATCAGAGGAGGTGCTAGAGCTGAAAAGGGGCAGGAGCCCTTGTGGCTTTCATCAAGTGACAGTTTGATCTGTCTGGTGCAATGGCTAAAGACGGTCAGGAACGGAGATGCCAAACCAGCAGACTGGAAGAGTATTAAGCCATGCTTTTAGGATGTGCACGAGAGACTGTACAGGATTCTTCCCCACCAGTTCTCCTGGCTGCAGCGGGATGACCATGCTTTTCTACTGCCAGGAAAGAGAGGATGTAGGATTAAACTCTGGAAGAAAGGATCAAGAAATGCTGAGTGGGTATGCATACTGCTTCAGAGCCAGCACCATTTTGCCTTATGGACATACCCGCTTAGTTCTGGGGCCTTTCCTTCCCTGACAGTTGAACCGGCACTGAACCCAGGCCCAGCTAGGCCTTGGCCATCTCTGCCTGTGGCTCTGCCCCAATGCTGGGTCTGGATTGCAAGTAGAGTCATGTTTTCAATCAAAGAGACCCCTGGGCAAAAGATCTAGCAGTTCCTTTGTGAACAATGACTGCTAGCTCTACCTTGTATTGCCACAGGAAACGAGGCAACAGCTTTCATCACATCTCCAACTAGAGATGTGAAAGGTTAACATGACAGGTGTGCCAGCCATTGGTACTTCCTTCCTCCCCTTTCACTGCTGGTTCTTCAGGGCTGGCAAAACCAGCCCTAGAGTAGGAGAGCGCCAGAACTTTGGGGCTTTCTCCCCCTGAAATTAATACAGCACTTGCACTCACCTGGGCTGCATAAGTCCACCTGCCAGTTCTCATTTCACACACATCTTGTGACATTTGATTGCCCGACACTTCACATGGCTGAAGTACCATGTCCTATTTCCTCCATCCTTACTTTCCAACTGAAAACGTCATTGTACCTTGAACAGAAGGGCCCCCTGCAAAATGCAGCTGATGCACACCCAGTCTTTGCCTATCACAAGGCAAAACCAGAAAACATCTTTCTTCTTGGGTCCACAGCCCCTCTACAGTTCCCAGTCTGTTCTGGAGAGAACTGTTTTCCCTGTTTACTGGCAGGTCTTCATAGCAGTTTCCTGACCTCTGATCCTGGGTTTATACCACAGAAAGCTGAGAGTGTGAATTTCTCTGCTAGTCACTGGCTGGCATCTTGAGTCAGATAATACCAAGATGATTCCATATTCAACCAGGTGACAGATTTTCCAAGGATTTATGAATAATCCTAGCCAAAGCCATTCTCAATGGACCACTTCAGGCCTTTGAAGTTTGGTGGCATCAAAATTATTAGAATTTGCAGAAAGAATTTAGTGACTTATGGTGGTAATTAAACAAGTAATAGCAAAACTGCTGTTTCTATTTCATGGGGCATACTGGAATCAGGTTCTCCAGCTTTCCTAAAACCTGAGTTCATGGTTTGCTCTGCTTCTGCGTGGATGTTGGCTCTGTTCTTTCATGAGTAAGTGCAACAGAGACCTTTCAATTCACCTAACCCACGGGACTATTCTTCTAATCCAGCTGTGTAATTCATTTTGCCACAGAAAGCTATGCCTGCCTCTTGAAGCAACGGCAGTGCTGGTTTCAGGAAGGCCTTAAAACCTCATTATTATGAACAAGGTTTTTGCTGCTGAGACAGTGGAAAGTGGTGTTAAGAAATGGAGCCAGAAAAAACTTGCCTTGGAGCCTGTATTGTATTTTTTACTTTTCCTGCAAGCTGCAGGAGGGCGGGCTGGGGCTGGGAGGAGGCTGCAGTCTAGGGCAGTGTCACATGCTCTCTCACATCATACCACCCTATCAGCCAATGGTAATGCTCCCTGGTATTTTGCCACAGAAGCCTTCAAATGTCATTAGCCCTGTGGGTAATTCCCTTTTACACTCCAGTGCATCAGCCTCACTCCTGGCATGACAAAGATGTACTGCCACTTAGGAGACATGGTTTCAAGTTTCATTTCTGACTTTCAAGATCTTGATTTCTTTCCTTGCACAGCAGCCTCAAATTTATCACTCAGCGAGAGTGTAGCGTCCTTTTGTAGGAACAGAAAGAAGTGGTCTTGAGAGCCAAGAATTGTGCTGAAAACCATGCATAACTCATTGTGAGCAGTCATTGGGTGAGGGAAGGGATCCAGTGACACCGTGAGGATGGCATTTCCCTCCAGCACCTCTGCTGGTACCATGGGGTGACCCAAGGCTGGGAATGCTGGTGTTCAGTGGGTCTGGTCAGCTCAGGTCCTCACTGTCCTGGCAGCAGGCAGGTAGCAGGTCCTTAGCGGAGGGCCCTACCTCCCTCTCTGGGAACAAACACCAAGCAGTTTACACCTTCCACTGGTTCTAGCCCTTTCTTCACTGGAGAGGAGGCAGCTGAACAGATACACTGAAAACCTCAAAGGACTCAAATGGTCCAGCATGGAAGACCAGAGAAGAGGATGTTTGGATGTGACACAGTGCTTTTCAAATGTAGATCTCAGGGCATGGCCAAGGAATATTATGTGCCTTTTGTTTGTTTCTTCACCTCCTAATCAAGTCCTCCTTTTAATTGCAGCTCAGTATTTTGCCAGCATCATGGTCATCGTTGGTCTGTCTGTGGTGGTAACAGTGCTGGTTTTGCAGTTTCACCATCATGACCCGCAAGCAGGAAAGATGCCCAAATGGGTAAGCAGCTTTGGTGGTAAATATTCAACAGCCTACTGAAAGAAAAAAAATAAGCTAAAACCTGTAGGAAAACAGTTATAGATGAGGGGCAGAAGTTGTTCTCCACTAATCTGAAGAGTCACTGAAAGACAATATGTTTGACACTTATGCTTGCTATTGGAGGGAAAGAAGAAACATACTAAATTTGGTTTTCCGTTAAAGCAGTATCTGTTTTTTTGGTTTTCTATTTAAACTTACAATGAGGTGGTTGAGTCATGGCAGAGTAATTTTGGTCAGCACCCGCTCTGTACGTGCTAACCCCGTGGGCAGCACCTTTGATTTCTTATGCAGCAGACACCAGTACTGATAAAATGTGACATTTCAAAGCACTACACAAACACTTACTGGTCCCTATGGGGCAGTTTGTCAGTTTTGTTCACTTACAGAGGCTCTCACTGCAGTTCGTGGCAGAGCTGTAGTCTCCCAAAACAAAGACAGGAGATGAAGCCAGTTTACTTCTGTCTTGCAACTGTTCCAGATATGATCTAGTTGCTTGAGTTGCTGGAAGGTCAGGAACCCCAATACTTCAATGTAGTGAAGGTGTTGAGTACTGAACCCAAGCTTCTTTGGACCTCAATGCTACTGCACCAGCAGTAGAAATAGAAAGGCAACGCTGTTGGGCTCAGTCTGACTGTACTGAGGAGACCCCTGGACTTCCCTGGCTTGGAAATCTGCCTTCTGCTGCAGCCACATCCACTTGCCTGTGTGGAAAAATAATTTTGTCTGCTGCCATCTGATCAATTTTCGGTGTATTAGCACGCAGACCCTCTTTTCTCTACAGGAGCAGACTCTGCTAACCCAGTGAGGTCTGGTGTGAACACCAGCTGGCTTTCATGAGGAATGTGTTTCCTTTAGATTTTCAAGTTCAAAGAAAATGACACTTTTTTCTCTCTCTTTTTCCGAAGAATAGATTTTATAATAAGCAAAATATGCTTTGTATTTACAAAGGAAAAAAAAAAAAAGGAATGAAAGCAGAAGCAGATACAAATAGTCACAGTCAACTACCTACCCACCCTGGTTTCATGGAAGTCTGCTTCTACAGCATCCTCTGGTATCTTATTCATCACATTTTTCATGTTAGACAACTATCCTGACATGATGTTGAAAGTCACATGATTACCAATGTCAGCCTGAGTACAGAACTGCTTTCTAATTTAGCCTCTCCAAAAATAAACTCCAGCCTCAATGCGAGTGGAAAAAAATCCAGTAGCAATTAAGCACAGTAAAAATTATTTATTAAAGTGCTGTATCATTTAAAATCATCCTACTTTCAAGACAGCAGAGCATGTGAATTCTGGATGAACCCACACTTAAGCAAGACCCGAGGGCACAAATCTGGGTAAACTTGCTTCAGATGTCTATATGGACAGGTTAGGCAGCAGCAATACCCCCATGGACAATTTCACTGTTTCATATGTTTTTTTGAGGAGCCTAGACACAATGGCTCATGTTAAACCTGCTCACAGACCCTGCAAGTCAGCCCTTGCTCTCTCATAGTCTCTTACTCTCTTGGCTGGAAATACAGTGTGCAACAAATTCTCACTGTTGAGGAACCTTGTTTGATGGCCTGACAGCTGAACTGGCATACATTCAAAAAATGCCATCAGGAAGCAAAGACTGTGGAAAGCACTACTGGGAAACGCAGATGATAGACTGTGAAAGCTGTAGACCAGGCAAGCTGACAGAGCTGAGAGATCTCAAGAGACACAGGGTGAACACCAAGCGTGTAGGGAAGAGGCTGACCCCTCAAAAGTGGTCATTAGTTCTCTGCAAAGCATACCAAGGCTCAGTCATTAGGATTCATAGCAAAGTCTCCATTGTTTTTTTATCCTGTCCACCTGTGCCAGGTGTTTCTTGTTTATGTCAGGTAAAAACCAGGAATCTAAGATAGCCATCTGCAGAAAGAAGGAAATTGCTTGCTTAAAATTTTTTCTCTGCAGTTCCAGTCCCAACAGATACCCCTACCATCTACTTAGTCCCCACACCCTCCTCACTGTAGCAGAGCCAGACGCCAGATTATTGCAAAACTGTAATCCTGATTATTTGGGTATTGTTATAGGATTGTTCTCACCTCCTGATTAAATGGAATTAGCTGCTGGACTAAGTTGCAGGGGAAGGCATTGGGCTTGTGTGGGAGCAGCTCCAGATCTAGAAGATTTAACTAACCACATTGCCCAGACACCTGCTTTCTAAACTATTTACAGTTGAGCAGTTTCCTTTACCTGCCTGTTTCTCAAAGGCTCTGTGCTTGCCCTTTGAATTAGAAGAGGGAGATGTGTGTGTTAGTATTTAGCATCTCTGTAAGTGCTTGCTTATTCCCTTACCCCACTTCTGAGAATTGCACCTCCTTTTCTACTAATCTTTGATGACTTACTAAAGCCAATGTTTTTCAACAGAGGATTTTGAATTCAAGGTGTTCAGTCGGGGCATTTGTTGGCTTCACAGTTGAGAAGTGAGAGCTGCTGGCTACCTGACACTTCTGATAATGTCTGCTGAGCTAGCATGGAAAAGAGCACTAGAGAAGGTCCAGCTAAGGAGCAGTTTAGGAGTGAATAACATCAGGCATGGGTTACAGCTCCGTTGACCTGCCTGGTGACAACTAAGACTGTTGCATAGGCAAGAGATATGGAGAAACCAAGCATGGAGAGAAGAAAAGGTTTTGTGGGAAAAGGCAAGAACACTCGGGCTCTTTGCTGTGTCTGAATCAGGTTCATTAGGTTTCAGGCTTTTCTGTCTACATGCTTTAAACCTGGACATGCACAGATTTGCTCAGGAGAGCAAATGCTTTCTTATCAGGAGATTAGAGAGCATCTCCCTTATCAGGAGAGCTTGAATTGGAGTCTCTCCCCTCTGGACTAGGCCAGGCAGATAGCTACTATGGGAGCTAGCAGCACAGCTGCGTTATGATTAGGAGATGACCTTGGTGGAGAGGGTCATATCAGGGTTATGCTGTTGAAGTCTGAGGGTAGCTGTACGTGTGTCCTTCCTTCGCAGAAACGCAGATGTGATAATGCAGGTGAGAACATAGATTCATACCATCATGCTCAGTAGTTTTCTAACAACCTCTATACTGCAGCTGTCTCCTGGTAATTGGTATGACAACAACAGATTGATGCCTGAGTGTCTGTGTTTTCAAAGAAATAGGCCATTTGGAAGTTCAAGCAAGTTAAAAGCTGTGTTGCTGTCTTCTGTGTATTTATTTTTCTCTGGGAAATGAGTTTGACTGTATTTATAAATGTAATTTCCCTAAGGAATAAACACTATGTCTTGAAAGAAAAAGTAGCATTCCTGTAGAATAGAGCTTTTTCACCTCATGTCTCCCTCCAGAGCTAAGGCAGACATATTAACATTTTCTAATAAGAAAGTTCGTCTGGCTTAGTATTTTGGAGTTTCACACTACTGGAGAATTAATTTGTCTCTCCCCTTTGCCACAGACACTGTTGAAATGTTACTAGCAATTAAGACCTTCATTTTGTTTCATGATGTTCCATTTTGTATCCATAAGCAGTCAGAGGACATTATAACTAAGTTCAATTGAATCCGGGATTGAATTTTTTAGGCTGCTACATTGTAGTTTTCTATGGTGGCCATGCAGGAAAGAATGAAATATTTAAAGACCCCAATGAAAGCAAAATAATATGAATCCCAGGAAAATACTCTTTCGGAGTGAAGAATAAAAGATTCAGTAGTGGGAGAGGAGCAGAAAGGCTTACAGAAACTGGCATAGGGCTCTGATCCAGAAAAGCTTTCACAACAGAATTTAAAAATTGTGTAATCAGCTTCCACTGGTCATTGGTTTGGGCTGTTGCTATTATTATTCCCACCTGTGATAATTAATGCCTCCTCCTTTCTGAAATTTTGTTGTCATTTCAGCAACAACTCAAAGTGCTAGTTGTAATTTCCCCAACCCTGCATCTGTACTGTACAAACACAGGAGACAACCTCTCCTGCTTGGGTGGAGTGGAACAAGTTTACACAGGGAATCCCGGGCCAAAGCTCAGAAGGTCACATCTGTTCTCTCCTGGACATCAGATTGTTTGATTTGCAACCAGAATTAAATCAGAATTAAACCAGTCATTAAAAAGGTCACCTATATGCCCAGAGGGACTCTCACAAACACATCGCAAATATCCATTTTTGTATACATAATACCTGCAGGACTTTATAATTACAAGATTTTGCTGATTTAGTTTGCTGCCCTTCACACAAGATGTTACAGATTTGGTAGAATTTGACTGCCTTTCACAGCAAACGATGTTAATAATAGGAATCATAACAGGCTTAGACTGCAGACAAAACATCTGAAGATCAAATCACTGGGAAAAAGTGCTGGATGCACTTTCTGCAGTTGGCTCATTTGATGACCTTGATAAGAAACACATGGTGCACAATGTGGCACGTGCAGGTTAGAGCTCTCTCATGTGCCAGAGCAATTGTACACCAGACCACAGGGAAATGCCAGCAGTTAATAGTAGCATTCAGATTTTGAACTGCCCAATTGAATTGATTTACCATTATTCTTTTGAAAAAAGTTGTGCTGTATTATGTGGCTGAACTCTTCAAAGGAGTATTACAATGGCTTTCAAACAAAAAATACCTCCAACAATCAAGGGTGTTTATTTAGACTTCAACAATAGAGATAGGTGTGCAGAATGTGCTAAAAACAGCTGTTAGTCTGTTGTATAGAGGGGTTTCCAGCAGAATCTAAATACTAGCTCTTCAAAAATTTAAGTGTATTTTTTTCCATACTGTCTGAAAAATGGTTGAAAATCATGCAGCCAATTTTTTGCCCTCTGCTTAATTAGAGAGATCCGGGATTTTTTGCTAAAGATAGGACTTCCAGAATTGTTTTATAAATGAAGATTTTATGTTTCTTTAGCTTTATAAGCTAAGTGAGCATTGAACACCTCTATGTTGAAGGCACATCTGTAAAAGAGTCACGCTTGGGAGGAAGCCAGACCCCAAAAAACTCCATTTGAAAGTAGATAGCTGGAGAACACAGAAAGACATTAGTCTTTCTAACAGACCATACAGAATAACCACAGTAGTTAAAAACCTTTTAAATGTACAATAGTTCCCTTTATTTCTGTTATGATCACTCTCTTTCAGGTGCGTGTCATCCTGCTGAATTGGTGTGCTTGGTTTTTACAAATGAAAAAACCTGGGGAAAATATAAAGCCCCTCTCTTGCAAATATAGCTATCCCAAGCACCATCTGAGCGTAAACAGCATGGAGATGAATGTCCTGCCTGGGCACCAGTCCAACAATGGCAACACAATCTATAGCTACCACACAACGGAAACTCCGTGCTGCCCTCAGAAGAATGATCTGGGTAGCAAGAGCGGGAAGATTATTTGCCCCTTACCAGAAGATATTGAGCTTGTTCAAAAGAAAGCTTTAATGGATACTATTCCGGTGATTGTGAAGATCCTGGAGGAAGTTCAGTTCATAGCACTGCGCTTCAGGAAACAAGATGAGGGTGAAGAGATCTGCAGTGAGTGGAAGTTTGCAGCTGCTGTCATAGACAGATTATGCCTGGTTGCATTTACCCTTTTTGCCATCATTTGCACATTTACAATACTAATGTCTGCTCCAAATTTCATAGAAGCTGTTTCAAAGGATTTTACATAAGGACTTCAAAGATGAGCATGATAATTTAAAATTGAATATTGCCAGTAATTTTGCTAGATAATTTAACTCAAATAGAGAAGTGTACTTATATGTGCTAACATACACAGCAGGGGATGAAAATAATTGTTCGTGATGTTAGTGATTGTAGTTACTGAACAGTAAACATATTCAACTCTGTTATTTATTTCATAGACTAGTTTCACGTGTAATTATGTCATGATCTCTGACAAGTGATAGACAAGAACACAAATCTACAATTCATTTATTACAAGTTAACACTAGTATCAATACTTTACTATGAGTTTGTGAACTTTTAGATATTGTTAATAACTGAAATAATCATTGATGACTATAAGACTTACAGCATCTTGTTGCTTTCAGTATACTAGTGTTTCATCATTTTTGTTTAGTGTGCCTGTGATATTCACTTCTCGGATTTGACAGACATATCTCCACAGTCTTATGATGCTGTATATTGTATATGCAAAAATAAACTATCATTACATTAGCTCTTACTAGTGCAATGACTGGAATGTTTTCTCAGTAGATATGTCTCAGTAGATACATTTTCCCAGAATATTTCTTCTTTGTTTTGTTTTTTTTTTAACTTTTGCTGTCATCTTGAAACTCTACTTAATTTGAAATATCTCTGATGTCTTTGGGCCACGGTTGTCAACCTAATACTGACTATTACTAACTTTGTATAATTAGGGCAAATATCTTGACTCTGCATAATCTTTAGGTAATTTACCATTGATTTCATTGGGCTCAGATTTCATATTTAGTCTACACCACTGAAGTAGTATTTTTTGAAAATTCTATTGGTATAGTCCCCTTTCCAACTTGGTCAGTATGGCTTTGCTAGGAGTGTGTAAAAGACTGATTTTATTTTGCTAAATTTTAAATTAGCAGTGTTTATTATCAATTTCCTGTCCATAAGCACTCTAATATAATGTCTATTATGTATTAATAAAAAATAATCCGATTATGCCACTTGCCTGGAATATCAGGGCAAAAAAGCACTATTCTCAATAGCAGCGTCTTTCCACTCACTACTGTGGGTGGGAATGACACCTCTGTTGGTGAGATTTTATTTTGCCTACTGCTCACAGCACAGCTACAAAAGGACATGGTCTGATGTAGACACATTTCCTGTTTGGGCTAACAGCACTTTTCTGATTGTTCACTAAAAGAAAACAACAGCCTCTTTTCTTTTTTGGCTGACTTTCAACTTCCTGCTCTTCCAGTATTAGTGTACCAGAACTTACATTTTCCATATCTGCATAATGGGATCCTTTCCATCATCACTGTTGGAGAGAAAGAAGTAGATCGTGGTACTATTATCCAACAGAAGATGTTTCCATCTAAAAAGTGATGGTGAAGCTGGCAGATCTACAGACTGAAGAAATATGCAATTATTTCTTTTAGGATAAGGTGCTTGAGCTTTTCGACTACTGTTCTTCTTTAGCTGTTCACAGAATATCACAGAATATCACAGAATAGTAGGGGTTGGAAGGGACCTCTGTGGGTCATCTAGTCCAACCCCCCTGCCGAAGCAGGGTCACCTACAGCAAGCTGCACAGGACCTTGTCCAGGTGGGTCTTGAATATCTCCA
>Ga0065711_1003773_pt1 | contig 32835 bp, 24 predicted proteins | sample Hoacrofraction12_FD_59098 | JGI IMG/M metagenome (GOLD analysis project Ga0065711, IMG submission 59098) | Hoatzin crop microbial communities from Cojedes, Venezuela - Epithelial fraction 12 v2 (version 2) | ecosystem: Host-associated > Birds > Digestive system > Esophagus > Crop | place...
CTTGGCCTTCCCCAGCCCCTTCTGCTGTCCACGTCCAGTGGCACCAGGGGTGGCTGCTGGCAGCTCTCCCGGGGGGAACAGATCCTGCTCCCCACAGCTACCAGCCACCCCAGGCAGGACTGTGCGAGCCCGGGGAGTTTGCCAGGGAGAGATGTGCCCTGCCGGCGAGGCTGTGGCTGTGAGCACCTCTGCGGGGCACGTCCTGGACGAGGCAGCATAAACCACGCCGGCTGTGTGGCGTTTTCCCTCTGCTCCACGCAGATCAGCTGGTTTCTTTTTGTTTGTGCTGCCTGTTTTTCCCTGGAAGGCACGCGATGCTTGATCTGCAGATATCCCCCCTTCAGAAATGTTCACCTGAGTTCTGAGCCAAGGCTGGGACCTGGGAGCAGAGTGCTTCCCAGCCAGCCCCTGCTCTGCGACACCACTAAATTGTGGCGGTTTGTGCCTGCCGCCTGGGCAGGCACGGGGACGGGGCTGGCCGGAGGTGGGCTGGCAGGAGCTGTGCTTTTGTGGCACAGACTGCTTCCAGCTACATTGCCAGAGACTGGATGTTTTACCCACCGGCTAGCCGAGACGTCTGTCTCCAGGTGCTGGAGCATCTCATCCTTGGCTGCGAGGGCTGACAAGGACCAGCTGAGCAGCGAATGCTAATGAAAATGGAAAAGCAGAGCTTCAGCCTGATTGGTTCGTATGTCCAGGCTGCCTTATACGGAGGAGTAACACCCATTACAGGATGCTGTGGTTGGTGCAGAGTGGGCTGTGATCTGTAGTGGTTATTGCTAAAGGGCTACGCTGAAGCCACGCTCCTTTTCCTTCAACGTGTAGCTTTGTGTTTAGGTGAATACCTGCTCTCACCCCTACCTGCTACTTAAGTTTCTGCTGCTGGACCCTCTCACACTCATTTTCTGTGGCCTAAATTTTACCTTGCTTTTTCGTTGGGGTCCTGCTTTTACAATACAAAGCAGCAGTTTTGGTGGGAAGGGCTGGGGGCAATGCAGAAGGTAAGTTCATCTGGCACCAAAGAAGTGGGGCTGTGCTCGGACTGCTCTTCTCAAAATGCATCTGTTGCCAGCACAAACACCTCTGAGAGGAAGAAGAAACCAGCGTTAAATACAACATTCTTTCTTCTGCTATCTGTTCCACTTCTGTTGTAAAAGGGACAGGTGAGATGATGCTGGAAGACTTCCACTCAACAGAAAGTAAAGAGGCCGTTTCCCACTGATGAGACCTGTGTGCTACCATGAGTGTTCTCAAAGGCTGAGGAAGGCACCGCTGGACTAAAACTTTGCAGAAAAATCTTCCATGCATGAGAAGTTCTCAGAGTTTGGCAACTGAAAAAGTTGAGAAGGACAGGAGCAAAGTCAGCTGTGAGAAACCTGCTGCGGGCCAAATCTTCGCCCTTGCCGCTCTCCAAATCGTGCTGCATTCGTGGGTAAGCAAGAGTGGAGTTGTGTGCTCTAAGGGTGGATCAATTTTTGCTTTAAGCACTCAATATGTAACACGTGAGAGAAACCACCTCTTCCTCAGGCAGCGAGGGCCCCACACCCAAACGCTCACCATCCAGATGTACTTCAGACTACTCTGCGACAGGTAGGTGGCCCACTAGGACTCGCTAACGGAGGACTTTTTTCACCTCACTCAGGAGTAAGGATCTGGAAGGTGTCTCTCAGAGACATTTTTGATACAGTGAGTATATGAAATACCTATATCAGCCCAAGAGTCACACACACTTTCTCTTGTGAAATGGGTTTTAAAAGCTCTATCCTCAGGGTTTTGAACTATTAGCAAACAGAATGAGACTCAGATTATGTCGTGAGGACTTGGTGGCTTATGCTTTGCCCCAAGTAATCCTTCCAGCATCCCATCCTCACCTCTCTCTAAGCCACTCTCCTGACTGAAGGCTTTGGGAGGCACGAGGGGAGTGTACGCACACCCTCTCTGCCAGACACGAAGGATCCCACCTCCCACCATTCCCGAGGGCTGCTGGTGGTGACCACCTGGTTGAGCCCTGAGCAAATGCCAAGCCCTCGCTCCTGAGCATGGTGCATTTTGGCTGTGGAAGTGGAAAAGCAGAGGTGATCTGTCACCACCTGTACAGCTCCTGGCCCCAGTGAGATCCTTCTGGAGCATGTCCAGGGGACATGGCTTCAGTGCCCCAGGTGACCTGTGGAGTCCGGTGAGGTAAGTCACTGGAGCTGGTCATCATTTGGTTCCCTTGGACCAGAGACGGAGCTGAGCATCCTGCTTGGCTTTCCTGAATGAGAGGAAGGCCTGTGTAGTCTTAGGCCTTTTCATATCCTATGAAAACAAAGAGATGGCATCTTCATCTGAAAAACAACACTCCAAACCCCTGCTCAGCACAGGACAGCAGTTCCCAAACATCTCTGTTGCCTACTCCATTTCTTGTTGACAGCCACTGGTCCTACAAACCCTCTGGACAACATGAGCTTGTGTCTGTAAAACTCTGATTTGGAAGGTGTAAAAATAGCCACAGAATGCGCCGTTGCCATTGTTGGCCTAAATTCAGTAGAGCCAGATGCAGGAGAATTGCTTGGTGGGGAACATTTATGTACCCTTATCACACGTGTGCATTCAATACCGCTTGCTCACTGCCTCCGCTCTCTGCACTTGATACGTATGAACAGCACTGAAAGGAGCTGTTGCAGTGTTTTAGTTAGAGGACTGTTTTCCACTGAGATATTCAGAGGATTAGAAGGAGCTACAGTGTGAGATTTTTGTCTGTCAGCTGGCCAGTCAGTGAGGGGGGTCTGAAGATGCCGGGTCTGTCGAGTGTAAGAACTATGAAAGAAATGAGGAAGCTGCCTTCCTCCAAAAGCTCGCAGCAAACCTTCACGCAGAGAGGCTGCCGGAGGGCTGAAGAGCCCAAGCGGTGCTGACCCCTGAGGGCTGCCGCTCAGTCCTCCATGATACAGGGCTGTCTGCAGCACAGCTGCTCCAGCTCAGACTGAGGCATCCAAAAAGTGTTCCAAGGTCACCACAGCTTTCCTTCTCACAGGGCTTGCCTCCACGTCAGCAGCCCTATGGTGTTTGTTGGAACTACAGGTCATTTTCCATCTTACAAAGCATGAAGCTTGCTGCTGGATAGTCAATAGGCTGGGTAAAATCCTCTGTTTCCCCCATCGTTCTCTAGTAACATTTTTCCCTCTTATGTTCTTCCCACACTCATGCAAAGTCTTGCTGTATTCCTCAAAAGCAGAGTGCTGTCTCTTGCTGCAACCAAATCGGTCACTGCTGTTGTCAAACTGATTGTATGTCAGATACATCAGCAACAAATATTGGGTAATGCTTGTAGTGCCCCTGGCAGAGCTGCAGAGGGAAGTAACTCGTGTCAGATCTCAGCACAGCCTGTGTCCCTAGGAGGTCTCGAGAGCATCGTTTCCTTCTGATGTCTAGGGCTGAAGATCTTCATCTGATGTTTACGCAGCCTCCTTGAAACGCTAAGCGTAGTGTGGCTTTAATTGCCTTTGAATAGATCTCATCAACCTTGCAGCTGCAGATGGAAATAGCTTTTCGTCAGACAATCTTTCTTCTTCTATTCTTTTTCCCGAGACCATTTTTACTGGAGGAAATTTGTCATTTACAGCAATGGGCTTGCAGGGGGCCAGCAAGGCGTCTCTGCAAGCTGGATTTCTTCACCCTCTTCTGACCAACTGATTTGCTTGGCAACAGCATACAAAAACAACACTGAGAGGCTGCCTGGGAGGAAGGTGGACGTCCTGTAGGCCATGATCTGATGTTTTCCAGACAATGTCTCTGTCTGGCAGCAAACTGCACTCTTCTCCAATTCTTCAACATCTTCAAAAGGCAGATGATATCATTGGACCCAGTTGTCCAGGAACAGATTTGCCAGTTCTTCCCTGTTTCTATCTATTTCTTCACAGACTTAACCAAAAACCACATTAACCCTTTTGGCTACAGCCTGAAACTAGGAGCTCAAATTAAGTCACCCGCTCAAATCCATAAACTTTATTTTAGATCCCCTGCTTTCCACCTCCTCGCCCTCTGAGCCTGTCCAGCTTTCTCTGTTCAACCTCTGTCCCTTGGAGAGCCGTGTGACGGGGCTGGCTGCAGGCAGCTCCTGATAGAGCCAGTGCTCACCAGCACTTGCCGGGTGCCCAGAAACACCCTGGGAAAGGGCATGACGGGAGCACGATCAACAAAAGTCTGATTTTCATGTGAGACATTGGAAAGATCACGGAGGGTGGGAAAAATGGCTAAGAGAAGGAGGCATGGCCTGACTCATTCAAAACTGAACTAGCGCAGCGGTTAACCTAACCTCTTGATCTGGTCCATGTCAGATGACAGGCGGCTTGTGCCTCCAGCAACGCTGCAGCTGAGCTTTGGGCTTCGCTCTGAACAGCTCAACGGTGCGAACTCATGGCCAGACAGAAAACCACTTTGCTCTGCTGTTTATTACTGATTTTTTATTTCTCCTGCAAGTGACAGATGGGGTTTCTCTTATTACTGGTGTGAGAGACTCCTATTCCAAGTACATCCAATGTAGCCAGATGCATACACTGGGATTTCTTTTTTTTTGGCGGAGTGTGAGGGAGGAGACTTTAAAGGTGTGAGGTTCGCGAGGTACTTCTGATGAGCATAAAGTTTCTGTTTGTCCTTCTCTCATTACACGTCGCGCCCGTCTCAGATGGGGAGCTCTTTGGCACAGGGACAGCTTCCGAACCCGGCTGCCCAGCTCCCCGCAGGAGAGTGGGCTGGTGGTGCAGCTGGCCCCTGCAAACACCGTGCCTTGTCTTGGGGAAGATGAAGCCACGAAGAAACTGCTTAAGGTCTCTCAGTAAGTTGCGTGTGGAGGTCCGATTATTTTGTTCTTTCCCCACTGGATGCCACCTGTCTTCCTTTCCCTTCAATACTGCCTGGAAAAAGTCCAGTCATCAAAACAGACTGGAAGACACTCATGATTTGGAAAATCGATGTGGCCTGGAAACCTCTCATTCCCACTCACCAGCTTGTGTCCATGCTGCTAAATAAAAGAGGTCTGGGGACCTATCGTGAAACCACTGCCTCTGACCTGCCACGTTAGGCAGATGTAAGCCATGCTGGTTGGTTTCACCCTGTATCACACTTGGCCTGGCTCTCCTCTGAACCACAGGTGGTTCCTCTTTGACCCAAAGACATATTATTGTTTTGCTGTCTCCTTTCGGTGCAAAGGGTCAGAAATAACGTGAGGCCCTGCAGTGCAGCCCCCCCAGCCGAGTGCTTTACAGCCGGACCCCAAAGGTAGGCTTCCATTCCCCCATTCAATGCTTCTGAGAGCTAACTGTGGTTGCTGCAAAGAGATGCAAAGCCTGTGGCAGCCGCAGAGTCGAAGTCTGCAGAGCGAAGCCTGGTGTGGTTCCCTGCCGACCGAGACTGGCTGCAGCTCCTCCGGGAGCGGCAGCCACCTCTCCTTCATCAAATTAACCGTTGTGAGACCCCTGTTACGACAGCTTCTCTGGAGGGTGGCAGACAGGGTAATAGCTGTCCAGCTTGTGCACAAGAATTTAGCTCCTTTTGCCAGAAGCTCCTCCAGTGGTTCTAGAATTGAGTAGGGTAGCATATTGCAAAACAAGCCCCATACACACCACATTGGACTGGATAAGATGCAAGGTTTTGGGGTCCCAGTGGCAGAGACACTTCAGGTATTTATGAGAAAAAAATAGTCATCCTTTGGAGGGGGGGGGTTGTATTGAGACCAATCTTCCGTAACTGGTGTCTTCCTGCGGCTTTCCTGTGGAGATGCAGTGCATACACCTTGCTAGATGAACTGACCTAGAGGGCAATTCTACCCAGGGCCTGAGCCGAGTATCTCTAACAAATGGTTTGAAACTCTTTATTTTTCACATGGTTTTGTTTACCAGCATATAGGAGCTGGATATGGGAGCCATGACGTCATGTCGGCCCTACAACCTTTCTTGGAGCTGAGCTGGAGAACCATCCTTCTCCTCTGACGGACTCTGACTTTTCTATGGATCAGTCTTCTGACCTATGTCAAAAACGCACGGTAATTTGGGCCTGTCACCAATGCTAACAGCACTCTGCCTTCCTGAGCATCCCTCCCAGCAGGGGCACGGGGCAGGAGGTGTTATGCATGGAAACAGGCCTGGGGACCAGCTATCAAACTCTTTGAAATTTGTTTGCTTCTGGCAACTGGTAAGCCAGCACTTCTGTTTGCCAAGAGCTTTGTGGTGTATCCCAAAAGCAGCAGACAGCCCTGGGGATGTTTTCTGCAAGCTCAAGGCTGCTGGAGCAGCATCACTGGAATGGAGGGTCTGTGAAGGAAGGGTTGCCTCTCAGCTAACCGTGAATGGAGGCTTCTTTGCCTGAGGAAGGCTCCTCCCTTCCCTGTTTTGGGACCACGAAGCAGCACTCAGTGACTTACAGGAAGATTTACACAATGTCCCAGCGCTGCTCGTTTCCTGGCTGTGGGGACACAGGGCTTCCAAGAATCCCACGAGCTCATGTGAGAGGCACCGAGCCGCTGCCTGGCAGGAGAGCTGCTGGCTCCGCACATCCACGCAGCCACTGGGATGGGGGAGCCCAGCCAAAGTACTTGTTTGGAATATTTTTCTTTCAAAAGACATTCAGAAATGTAAATTTAAACTGACAAGTTTAAGTCACTAGAAAGCCCCATGGAAGAGGCTCGGTATTGCGTACATGGGAGCTCTCGGCTGACATGGTGTAGAAAGTTTCCGTCTCCTGAGAGGGTGGGTTTCATGGTAGCTTGACTTCTTTTTTGCGGTGTCGATGCAGAGAGACACGGTAATAGCACCACTTTTGCACAAGTGCACAATTCTGGCAGCCTCAGCTTAAGAAAATAAAACATTAAAGTTTAGACTGCAAAATAGGATCCAGTTGCTCTTGGTATAAAAAAGAAAATTAAATACTCAAGACATCAAAGTTAAGAACAGACCTTTACTGTTTTCTTCTATTTATCTGCTTTGATGTGCTCGTAGCTACCAAAACAATGGAGCGCGCAGGGAATCATAGAACTGATTAGCTGTGGAAGCGAGTGTAGATCAACTGGCAGTTACGACATTTCTCCAGTATCACCGCACTTTCTAACAAATCTGGGTCTCCAAGGTCCCCGTGACTGAACAACTTGCACAGAGTGTTTACCATAATGGTGTGTGCAAGCAAGTTGCTTGGATGTGCAAATATTCCTCTGTACCCCACTGCCTGCGAGCAGGTCCCCACTGCATACCTACACCAAGTGACACTCAAAACAAACTCGGTGTGGTATTACATGCAAAAAAAAGAAAAGAGGAAAAAAGCCTGCAGGATAAACCACACAGGGTAAGCAGCCAGAAACACAAACCGCGTGTTCTCCAGCACTGCTTGCCAACGTTTTGTGTGTCTCCGACTCCTGAGCATTTCCCTGTAGCGGTGTGGGTTCCCTGCATTGATTTACTTCCATGAACAACAGCCTGCCCTTGCCTAGCTGTCTTTCAGGGACCTTTTAAAGGCAGTCATCCTGTGGAAATCATCATCCTCTGGAAGGGACCTGCTGTGATGAGAGCCACAGTGCAGCGTGACCCAGGCTGCAGTGCTGCAGAATCATAGAATCACAGAAGGGTTTGGGTTGGAAGGGACCTTGCAAGGTCATCTAGCCCAACCCCTGCAATGAGCAGGGACATCGTCAAATAGGGGTCTCACCCATGGGAGATGGAGATCCTATTTTCCAGGTATGTTCCAGCTGTGATATGTACTAGCAACCTCCAGAGAAGAAAGAAAATAGCTTTTAAATACTTATCCTGATTTCTTTAGTAAATCAGAAAAACCTAGTGTCCTGAGTTAAGGACATGACTAGTGGAGCCAGGCTGCGTGAGTGAGTCCCCAGTGATTACACAGACTTCTCTCATCATAGTCCCTGTCCCTGCTGTAATGAGTTTGCATATGATGCTGCCCTAGGACAGCCCTGGCCAGACCCTGCCTCCTCAATGGTTCCTCCACCTCCATGGTGCAGTGGGGGCATATTTTCTCACAGTGAACGATGTTATGCTACAGCGTGCTGGACCAGCAGAGTCCGTAGTATTTTGGATGAAGATCAGTGGGTGGCAGTCCTGCTTTTCTCCTTTGGGTTTTTACATCAGCGAAACTCCCTTTCCAAGCTACTGATGCTAGGACGGCTGTTTGGGCAGTTTCCCCTGCAATCCTGAAAGAGGAAAACCCTTCTGAGAGCCTCTGTCTTGCTCTGCGGGAGCACCCATCGGCACATCAGCTCAGGTTGAGGCACGTTCCTGTTAGCATCGGATCTGGCCTGCCGCATGGTGTGACCTTCTTCCCCCGGACACTGCAGTTCCCTTGTGTGACCATCAGTCTGAGAGGTTTCCCCAGCTCATGACTCATCTTCCCAGTTCTTTGCAGATACTCAAACTCAGAGCAGATTTCACAGCCTAACTCTCCGAAATGCTGCCCTCCCATCAGGTAGTAGTCTGACATTAGCTTCTTGATTATCCCTTCCAATCTTTGTCGAAATCTCTTTGGAAAGCTCACAGAGACCATCCTGAAAGAAAATGTGGTGGGGTTTATGAACTCAAGCCAAAACAGAAAAGAGTAGAGCAGGAGTGGCGGAAAGAGCCTAGAAAATACAGCAAAGATTGAGGGACCTACATATTTATGAAACATCGATCATCCAGAGTTGTTTCAGTCACAAAAACACAGGAAGTGAGAGAGGGACTAGCACATTAAATAACGTACAGAATATAAGGAAAACCCACCAGTTAGCTTTTGTCCAAGCACATTACAAGACCCAATACAAATTATAGTTGAAGAGGAGTGTATTTTTAGGAGTATAAAGTACAAATCCTATTGACACCACAGCTTCTACCAATGGCAGCTGTGTCAAATGCAGTGCCAAGCCTCTCTTTTTCAATGTACCTCTATTTATTATAGACCACTGCTTTACATTTTCATCTTTTTACCAGATGTTCAATACATACCTTACCCACAGATGTCTACGGTACTGTGAGCTGCCCCATTGCGGTCCCCTGGTGAATCTCCACCCTGCCTGTGAAGCCTGTCTGGTTTCAAACTTCCAGAGGCTGAGGGTCTTTCCTCTGTCCCCGCTGGCATGGTGCCTTGTCCTGGCCCTCAGCAGATGTCTCAGGACCTGGGAGGCCCTTGGCTCTGTGCACAGGTTTGCGTGAATTGGGGGCACCCAAACTGAGTGGGAGTTCCAAAACCAAAGGGGTTGTTCTTCTGCTAGTGACTGGCTCAGAAACCGTGTTGGGCTGGATGGGCCTTGCTTTAACGTGTTTTGACCATTCTGACCTTCCTGTGCCCAAGCACAGCTTGGATCTCCAGGCCCCAATTGTCTTCCTGCTAACTCCAATATGTCTTTCTCAGAGACCCAGTACAAGATCTTCTCTGATTCAGTAACTCTGCAGCCTCCCTCTCTTTGGGAGAGGACATGACATTGCCAGGGGCTTTTGCCACCTTTCACATGAGGGACACTCTTGTAGACCTCCTGTTCTTCAGCCTACTGATCTCTCTGAAGTTTCAAACTACTTCTCTCAGTATTTTTCATTGGAATATTTTCAAACTACGGCCCAGCTTGAAAGGTATTGCTCCACATATTATTTGAAATACAGTGACAGTTAAGGGAATGCGGAAGATGCAAAGAAGTTTCTGAACCAGAAGCACTTCAGTCATAGACAAAATCTCAAAATCTGCAGGTCTGAGGGGAAAAAACGCTCCTAGCAAACCTCTCCCCTTCCTCCCTGTGCCAAGGTCCTCACTGCTGTAAGACATCTCAGGGGTTGTCTAATGTCCATTTGGGCACATCTGGCTCTGCTCTTTCTACTCAGTCCTCTGGTTCCTGCTGTGCATGACATTTCCTCCCAGCTTTGCAGAGATCTGGCTATGGAAATGTTTCTGGTCCAGTCTCCTTTGCTAGAGGGCCTCCAGGGCAGATTCGGACATCCCCATGGGAGAGCTGCTTTATCGGTTTCAGTCGATATGAGCGCAGCTGGGAAAACGATTTCCCTACATTGGAGGCAGGCAGCTGCCTTGGGATCAGTGCTGGTGACTACTGAAACTGAAGACACTTAATCAAAGCTGACATAATTTTTCCTCCTTTTCAAACTCTCTGTTCTACTGAGGGAGAGAAGCAAGGCTTCCCAAGGCTTTCCGTGAGATCACCTTGCTCCCAGCAGAGACAACACCTCAGTGCAAAACGCAGATTCAAACCAATTCAAAGATTCTAATAGTTTCCATGTAGAGGAAATCCCCTCTGGAGCAGAAAGTCAGAGGTCACAGGAGCAGGGACTCCACGCTGCCCACATCCCATTGACTGGCTCAGCTGGTGTCCTTCAGGGTCAGTGCTGGAGGCTGCAGCCCTGCCGGGGGCTCAATGCTGGGCTTCGGTCTGTGCCAGTTCCTGAAGGCTGGTCGGGCAGGAGCCCTCAGCGTACCTGGGTATCTTCATATGCACATCAAGTATGAAAGAAACACTGAAAATAAGCAGTCCATGTTTGACTGCAGCGTGTAAATGCATTTATATCTTCAGCAACTGTCTTGAGAAAGGTCATTAATCTTCAGCAGATTTTATCAGGAGCAAGCTGTCTTCTCCAAAAAAATTTGTTTTTCTTTCTCCAGTTCTGTTACCAGATGCAATACTTCACAAAATTCCCTCCATACCTGTGGGTTGGCAGCCGTGGTGGACTGTATTCCCCTCCATCTGCATGGCTTTTGGGTCATTTGGCAAGTTTCAAGTCTGAACCCTTTCTAAAAAAAATGTGCAACACAGCTGGTTTCCTCTGGGCTACAATAAGAGAAGTGTCTAAAAAAAGCCATCCTTCCAAATTTTTATTTTTAATGTTACCATCGGTTTTTTTTCTTGTTTAATTTCATTTATACTCACTACAGCAGGTCTTCTCCTTATCATGTTCCACAGAAACAGGCAGCAGTCCAGGTTACGATGAGATGCTTTTAGAAAGAAGCCATGTTAATTATGGAGCGCTGCCTCAGCACCAGACATTTATAACTAGCCTGCCTTAAAACACTTAGTTCTCAGCTAAAGCCCCAGGGAGCAGCCTGTGAGGGTCACCCACAGAAAGCACTCCTGTGACTGTGTATGTCATGTATGTGGCATCGTCACTTGGTCCCTCCCGGTGACCAGGTGAAGTGGTGCCACGTGGATGCAACAAACAGGAAAAAGACATTTTAGTCAACATAACCGTTCTCCTTCTCCTCAGGTGAAAACTGGACCTGGTGCACCTTCTGGCCTAGGCTGGAGAAAGCCCACAGGTAAGAGGAGCATTTCCGTCTCCCTGGTCCCATGCCGCACACAGCCATCTCACTCTTATCACCTTGCGGTGATAAAAGGAGTGGTTGGTTTGAGTTTAGGCTTAGTTCAGCAAGAAATGGTCTTCTGTCAGGAAAGGCCTTTCTGTCTGTCACACTGGTTCACAAGTCAGCTTGGCTGGTCTGCGTGCTGCTTGGGCAGACAGGCAGCTGAGGGCTGTGCGCAGTGTACCGCTGAAAGACACTGGTTATAACCGTAGGAAAACAAATTTCATAACGTGCTTTAAGCTGCGTGTGTCAGCTGATTATTTTTGCAGAACACAATGCTATTTCCTGCTGAGGACAGAAGCCGCCTTTTTGTCTCTCCTTCCGCCTTGCGTTCATCGTGCTTTGCTGCGTTGCATCCTCGCTGCTCTCCGGCCTGTCCTCTTAGGTTCATTTCATCCCTCTCGACAAAGACACCAGGTCTGTGGCCCGGAGTATTCATTTGCAGCACTCTGATAGCTGTGGTTTTCTAATATCTGTACTGGCCTTGGGAGGAGAGGGATAACTAATACCTACGGGGTGAAATCATGGCTCGGTGGAAGGCAATGGCAGCATTCCCGCAGGCTTCACTATGGCCAGAATTTCACCCCGGGAGTGCCTGGGGAACTGAATATCTGCACCGTCTCCTGCCTGCCTGGCCGCTGAACCAGGAGCCCACAGAAACACCCGTCACCCGCTGCCTCCGCACGGCCCCGAACGGCAGTAAAAAGGTGTCTGGTGGCCGCTCCGGGGCCAGGCTGCTCCCCTGTTTAAACCCCCAGCTACTGCTTTTGTTCCTCTTTGTCCTCTGCTTCGTTACACCAACAGTGACGCTGATGAAGCTCGGCTTGGGAAGGGGGGGCTCCTGTACCTGCTTCGACTGGCACCGAGGGGCTGCGGCATCCCCGGGACCCGCCGGCTGGCCAGGCTGGCATGGAGCTGCTGGACATGGGCGCAGAGCCAGGCCTGCAAAACTGCCCGCTCACGCTGTCGGTCCACCTCGCTGCATGTGACGTTGGGACAGTGCGTCTTCAGCGATTTGCTCCCTAAATTGCTTTTTGCAGCTCCGCGCTGTCTCAGCATGCTCCCTCCAGCCAGACCCGTTGGTCCTGCTTGTGTCTAGGAGCCTGGTTCAACTAAGCCTGCTAAACCTCTAAGTCTGCTAAACCTGGGGATGGTGTTGAGCCTCTGCCAGCAGCACCAGCCCCCTGCGTGTCCCCAGGAGCCGGGCTGTGTGCCAGTGATCCAGCTCAGCTCAGGTCTGCGGCAGGTCAGGTTTTTGGCCTGAGCACGCCTCCCAGTGTGGTACATGATACCCAAGTCTTCAGCATCGCAGTCCTTCGCTCGGGACAATTTGTGTGAATGGAAAGCAAAGGACAGTTTGGGAGAGCTGATACGCTCTCTAGAGGGCTATTTTAGTACTTTTGGTAAGATTATAGCTCTTCACCATCTTGTAGACTACAGTTTCATGATCAGCTCAGGCACATTTGCATGGCTGCTGAAAGTGTAAATTATTAAATTACTGTGGTACACCAGGATTGCATCCATCACATCCATAAAGTTTATTACTCCAGTTTCAAAGGACAGCAGTTACATTTTCTCCTCTGTTTATCCTTGAATTGTGTGGCTCCGGACATCCCATCTGTTGCAGAATTCTTTGCCCTCTACTGCAAAAGTCTGGATTTCACCCTTACTTGTGGCACTGATGAGCAGAAGGGCTGCTCACAAACAGGCTGTATTTCTGCAACACCACTGAAGGGGCAAAGCCCCCATAAAGAGATTTTTCTCTCCTGGACCTGAGGTTTGTGAGGCTGAATGTCAAAGTCAGGCAGGGGACTTGCTCTAGCTGAAAGCTAAGTCCACCAAAACCACAGAAAGATGAGCAGTCCCAGCAGCACAGGGGAGGGCAGGAACTGGCCCAGAGGCAAAGGAGAGAATGAGATGGCTTCTGTCAGCAGCAGCCCACACTTGGATCATTTTGAAGCAACCAAGAAACTTCACCTTCTGTGGTAAACAGTCTGGGGTTTTATCACAAAAGAGGTTATTTAGGAACAGGGGACTGTCCATGACCAGGACCAGGTGATGTCCAGCCATCACTGCAGCTGCAGGTTAGGGCCAACACCCATGGCTTCACTTCATACACCCATGCTTCGTGGCTGGCAGGTCCTCTGTGCGGACCCACCTGCAAAGCTGCCTTTAACCATACAGGGCACCTTGGCATTGCCTGCTGGAGACTGGCTTTGACAGGCACCTGAAACACATGCGTGAGCTCGGTTCCTAAACCAGGCCCACTGGGTCCCATCCTGTCCTCCTGTGCTCTCTTCAGCAGATGTTTTCTTGCAGCAGCCTCAGAGCACTGAGAAATGGTGAGGTAAGGGGCGGCTAGCGTGGCTCTCTCCACTGGAAAACGTGAGGTTAAATACTGTAAGCTCTTGGCCAAAGCAAGCCAGAGTGTCCCCCGGGACCGATCCTGCCCTTGCTGAAGTCAGTGGGAACTTTGTCTGATTGTGCTGGCTGTTGTGAGTTATTGTCTAAATTATTGCATCATTCTGGGATTGAATTTACCATGTCCATAAAGAGTTTATTACCCTGTGCTGGAATGACAGCAATCATATTTTCTATTCTGTTTATTATTGCACTGGTAGGCTTTTAAAATTATAACCTGACATCTCTTGTGTACAGGGACTTCTTGCTATTCATTACCATAAACTCAGGATTTCAGCCATGTTTTTAGCACTGAGGGTGGGAAGAATTACCACAAATTGCAGTTCAAGTCTTGCCATTTAAGACTCTGGCAGCCTGGACCTTGTCTACTCAAATAACATGGAAAGCAGAGATTTGTGGATAACCAGCTCACCTCACTGGCTGATATCAAGGTGGGAACCACATGGGAAAGATGCTGCTCACGGGGAAGGTACCTGACTGGTTTCTGACCTGACTTTGGAGTTTGGCATTTTTCTCTTCTTCATCATTTTCCTGAAATGAACCATAATGATTTGAGAAGGCTCATGCCCAGGACTTCCAAACTCTGTGTAGAAAAAAACATTGTGGAAAGTGAGATGCAGACATTCACTCCTCTCCTGTGCTCTTGCTGAAAATTATGTCATCCATGCTCCTTTAACCTCGGACACTGAAGGGCCTGATCCAAAAACCTCAGTGGGACAATTCAGGGGGACTTAACTTTGAAAAAGGCTCCGAGCAAGTGTGTAACCTCCTTGGAACGACTGTGTAGCAATCTGTCATTTTATCTGAATGAGGTTATCCCACAGGGCACCCTGGGCTAGTGACCCGTGCTGGGCAGGACCCAAAAGCAGAGCACCTCCTAAGACCGTGAATCTCCCATGCAGTACCTCTGCTTGTGCTTATTTCATTTTTGTGTTATTTTCTCATACTTTGGCACTGCTGCAAAAACTTCACTGGCTTTTGAAACCTGAAGGTGTGTACCGCACAAATAATAAATCAATAATCTAAGTTGAGACTTGTCATGAGAGAGGCTTGTCTGCAATTGCCTCCTGGCAACCATTTAAATTAACTTCATTTAACAATTCTGTCACTGCTCTTTACAGAGTCCAGAAAAATGCATGCAAACAGAAGAAGGTGCTGCCTTCAGCAACTTTGCAGCCAACCTCACCTCTGTGTGTCGGGAAAGCTTGTCACGGAAAGGCAAGCGCCAGCAGCAGACACCTGCTTCCCCGGTGTTTGACATCACTTGGAAGCATTTTGTGGCTTCAAAGCTAAGGCCTGGAAGGCTGTCAAGCGAAAGATAACCCTCTGAGCAGGTTATTTATGAGATTCTCACTCTGGGGGAAGGACACAGAAGAACATGGGTGAAAGTGACTATGCCAAGGACACCAGACTGTGTTTTCCTTGACTGATCCCCAGCTCTGCTGTCTCTGGCCCACCAAGCCTCCTGGAGCCCCTGTAGCTCTGAAGACCCAGCGTCTTTCAGCGTGGTGTGGGCAGCAGGAGATGTGTGTATGTGCGTGTATATGTTTGTGTGCATGTGTCCTTCCAGCCTCAGCAAGATCTTCAGTTTGTCCAGCCCAGGAGCATGCACGCCCTGGAGACATGCCACTCCCAACCACGTCTAGCTGGCAGCCGTGGCAGGACTTGTGCGAGACGTTGCCGCTCAGCCTCATGTCCGGGTGCGCTTTAGGGGTGCCAGTAGTTTGCGTTTGTAACTTGGAAACACTGCTGCTCACCGCGTGGGACCTCAGAGGTTGCTGTCCCCAGTCCCAAGAAGCACCAGGCATCAAGGGGAGTGGGTGACATGAGAATCAGGTGGGTATCAGTCCCTGATCGATGTGGACAACTCCAGCCACTTGCTGGATACCTCTTTCCTGGTGGATCAGTGCTCACAGCATCAAGCATGGCACAGGTGGAGAAGGAGCAGGCACCCAGACCTAGCAAAACAGGATGTTTCCTGACAGAAACAAAGCTCAGGCTCAGCAAATGTATTCTGGTCTTCAGTTTCTCTGGTTACGGACAAAGTTTCATCGCGTGATCACATCAGCTCAAGTATGCAAGTCTTTCCAGGAAGGGTTTCATGCTGAAATTTTTGGCTCTTTCAAAGAGAAAGATGGGTTGGTTCAAGCTCCCCCGCAATAGAAAGGTTTTTATTTACGTGGCTTCAAATCATGATTGCTGCTTTTCACTCCACTGCACAGTTCGATATGGCAGGGATCTAACAGATCTTTGGCTTTTTGAGCCTTGTTCCTTTAAAAATCGAGCTCACCACAGTCAAGCAAATACTCATTTAAAGTGCACGTTGATGAGCTGCAAAAGAAGTGAAGTTGTGGAAGGGAAACCTCGAGCACAAAGAACACTGGAGTAAAAGATAGTTTCCAAAAGTCTCCTACAACAGTATGAGCCAAATTGGAAAACTGAGATGTAGTTTTCTATTGCCCCCCACTCAAGCTCAGCACTGTTTGTGCCACAGCTTTTAATCTGGCCCATCTTCACTTATTACTCTTGAAAAATAAAATAAAGCGTTCTAAGAGAGTTTTAAAATAGCTCATGTGTGACTCAAATGCAGCAAAAGCATGTCATTTTAAGCTTAAAGAAAATGTTTTATCCTTGATTTGCCCTGCGCTGTTCAAATCCACGAAATGAGGTGCTGTTCGCACCACCAGCCCGGCGTGACTCCCATGGGCCGGGGCCAGCAGCAGATCCAGGTTTCCACGGGTGGAGGCAGGGCCGAGCATTCTGTGTCTTCAGTGCCTGCGCGGAGGCCAAGGGGAAGCGTGGAGGGAGCAATCTGCGGTTGCGTCTCCATTCGAGAGACGCCGAGGGCAGCGTGGAGGCTGGCGGAGGGGCAGGGATGGCAGCGCGGCGTGGGTACGGCGTTTGGCCCAACCTCGTTCTGCCCACCAACTTCTTCTCAGGAACATCGGGCAGCCCTGTGCCTCTCATATTTTTCCTCCAGGCATAGACAGCCCAGAGATTCCCATAAAGACTCTGTTTTATGGTCTCCCTGAAGGGCAATTAGCAGCAATAAAAATATTTTCGAAATTGCTGGCTGGTTAATAGCGTGCACAACACAGGAGAGCTTTGAGTCCCAGCATTGGCCATGACAAGGCATGAAATGCCTCCAAAGCCACCCACAAAAGCCTGCGTTTTGCCTCTCCATCATACAGCAGCAGCAGTTTGGGACATGCAGGGGAGGTGTTGCTTCAGGCAGGACAGAAACACAAAACCCAAATATTGTCTTTAACCACTATCCAAGTAAAAGAAAAAGAGATCTCCCTTGTGGAAACGGAATTCAGAGCTGTGCACCTACGCAGGGGTGGCTGGAGCCAGCAGGAGACAGTCATTTTGCATCTTCACTTACTTGAGGAGTTTTGCAAGGGGAAGCAGCTCGGTGTGATAGTGTTTTACCGATGAAGCTCTTGTCCTCTCCTGAACCCCTCAATCGCCTCTTCGTGTTCAAATGTCAAAGTGTTCCTGCTCTCCACAGAGGTTCCTGCAATGAGGCAGAAGGGAAAGGCTTGAAACAGGGGGTAAGCCAAAGGGCAAGCTGTGGGCTCTCTGCTGAGCCTTACAGCTTGCATAGCTCCAAGCCAGCCTCCGGCCCCACGCTCGCGCTGCTCGGGACCTGCTGCCTTCAGCTCCTGGGGACAGCACGTTGCTGCTTCCGAACGCACCGAAAGAGCAAGCAAAAGGAAACTCCACGAGCCACAACAGCAACCTGAGATCTGGGGCTGCAAGAGTCAAAAGAGACAGGGCAAGTGGTGATCCCACCTGGGACTCCAGGTTGCCCTTTCCAGGGCAATTTTGTCAGGATTTTGGGCCTCACACCTGACAAAGCAGACAGCTTTGAAACTGCTTCCTATGTGTTATAGACAGTGAGTTAATGTGGTCACCCTGGCAGTGAAGGTGCCTGTAACATGCAAATATTGTGACTGATAGTGAAACAGACTTTGCTTTTAAAGCGTTACACAAAGATCTCAGCCCTTTGGTGTTGTTTTAAACTACAAAACGTTTAAAAATAGGTAGGTTAACTGTTGGACATGACCAATACATTACTATTGGTTAACTGGGAGCTGGTAGGCTAGCCAGTTGTACATCCTCTGGAATCAAAGTCCATGTGAGAAATCACATCCCAGTACAATACTAGTCTTCTCTAAATCAATTGGAGCATCACATAATATTGTGCTTTGAGACTTTTTGCTCTGGATACTTCTCTATTGCATTGTTATTTACATCTGTTAATGTCATACATATATGGAAAAAAGAGGTTTCAATTTACAACTCAGAAATAAGTTGCAAATTTTCTGTGATTAGAAAATAATTGTCCATAAAAATCATCATCAAAATTATCCTCCTTTCACTAACAAGTATCTCATTGTAAAATTGACTTCTGGAATGGCTCAGAAGGATATTGTGAATCTTTTAATAAAATAATATGCATAATTGTACAGTCTTGAGTTCCTGCATGTGTCCGATATGGATAAAAGTCTTCCTTTAAATTCCTTGCATTAGTGGCAAGAGCTAGTTGTAAAAAGGGTGGGTTTTTCAACCTGGTCTGTTAATAGCATTCGATAGTAAATTACCCCCAAAGACTGCAAAACTGTAGAGGAGATTTTTTTTCAGAACAGATAGAATGCCTAAATTATTTGCACAAGAGTGCTCTGGATGAAAATAAATTTCTGCAAGGAAAATATTTAGACAAATTAATTAGTCTGACTTACTTGGTTTAAATTCCAGAATACTATTCCTACTCAAGTACTTTCAGAGCTTTGATAGGTTTCTGGTTGGCATTAAATGCAAAACGTGAAATGGGTTGTGAATGAAAGTGCATGGAACAGATTTTGATTGTTGACTGCAAGGCTGATACCTTTCTTGGGTTCGCTATCAGTGAGATCTGCTTCTACAAAAACGTTTATGACAGTAGATTAAATCTTACTTTAATGAGCTGATACTATGCCATCTAGCTATAACAAATGTATTTCACGTGTTTCGGGTTTGAAGTGTTTCTAGTCCTACCCTGTGCTGGCACTGGAAGAGACTGGACATGCCACTGGAGAGAAAGAGGCTTCCTTGGGACCACCAAGAGCATGTCCACCACTGTCCTTCGCACAGTGCATAACCACAGATGCTGCAAGGTTGTGGGGTCATTGGCAAGGATATTGGGGATTTAAGGACTCCGAGGATCCCTTATCAGCCAGACAGCTTCAGACACTGCAGACACAAGAGGGCCATGCTCCGAGCCCTCCCCTCCCTCCTCTCTGCTGCTCTCCAGCCACACATGCACATACAGGGCTAATGCAGTGTGCAAGAGCATTTGGGGAAATCAGTCATCTGCTTGATGAGGGATCAAAACATAATAAACGGAGGTAGATTGAGAAGTGTTGCTAGAAAGACCCGAGACCACACTGTTATTAAATACACCACCAAGGCTCTGCAATGGCTAGCATGCTCTTACGATGAGAATGTAGTGGCTACTTGGCAATATCAGAGCTTCAACGCTATGAGATGATGGCCTGTTTTTCTAAAGGCATTTCTCATGGAGGGATGCAAGCCATTCTCATAAAGCCAATAGCTGCAGGCCAGCTCAGAGTCCTGGGAGCCAGGTGCCCCTCTAATTCCTTGTGATTGTAAAGTGAAAGAACAAAGCGCTATATCCTGCCATTGATACTTTTTCAGGCATCTTAATGGACATAGCTGGGAGACCCAGATATAGATCAGCAGCAGGATATAGTCATAATGGCCCAAACTGAGCTAAAAGAATGGTGTCTTCCTATTTCAGCTTAATATAACATAGTACTTGCACATAACGGAGACCAGATTTTTCTTTTGAACAAGTTCTCAAAGTATCTGCTGCATCCCGATGAAGGAATGCTTGAATAGCAAATCCCAAACCTAAAACTTCAATAAATCTATTAAATTTCTTACACCATGTGGAGAATTCTCTGCAGATCCTTTTAGTTCAGCCTTTGCAGGTATAGTATCTTGCCTGAGACCACAGCTGGAGTTGTTACCAACAAGATGGGGCACCTTAAAAGGTGATGATGATGATGCTGCTCCACAGCACTTGGTAGGAGCTTTGCCATGTCTTTCAGTTTATGCGGGTCAATATCTGTGTGATGAAACTGTATTTTAAAGTTTACTAGCTACCTATCAAGTCACTAGAATATTAAGCTTTTTTTTATAGTGTGTGCATTACTGTGTGGATCAGTAAAAACATCAGCCACAGAGGTTTCAGTTGAACAATATTTTTAGAAGCTAACTTATTCTTCTACCAGTGGTTATTAGTCCGAACAGCTCATGACAGTTTAATTTCTCTTTAAACTTTTTCTCCTTCATAGTTGGAGGTAGCATTTCAAAATATCTGGAAGGGTGCTATTTGTTTTTCTTTCCAAAATCTCCACAAAGATGTTGTGGATAACCACAAGAGTATCATCCACATTCCTTTATGGTAGTACATGGGCATATGATTTATTCGAAACCAGAGTGTCCTTTAAACACATGCCAAGCCAAAGTGCACTGAGTCCAGAACGGAGCCCTGGAGAATCCACCTAGGCTGTTGACAAACCTGGCTCAGAAAAGCAACCCCTACGCTGTCCAAGAGTAACAGGGTATGTGACAGTGCTGCTAAAATCCTGGGAGGCTAATGTGAACCAACCGGGCCATCTGGGGCTGTTTAGCTGTTCTTGCTGTGTGATACCATAACTTGGCGTGAAGGGCTGGAGCCTCCAGCAAAATCAGACATGACAAAACCTTCTGAGCTGAGTCAGACACAATCATCATTCTTTTCGCTGCAAAGAAGCAGAAATCACTGACTTCTGCATATCTGAGAGCAGTTTGACAGATAGGAATGGCTCGACAGCAGTGCCTCTTGCCCACTGATTGCCTTGAAAACGTGAAAATGCTGAGAGAAGAAGGGCTCATTAGGCTTTATTGCACAGCAAACATTTACAGTGTCAGTTCTTGTTCCGGTAAATGAGGCCACATCTACACTGACGACAAGAGCCAGCTACTGAAGCAACAGTCGGTCAGGATGGGCCCTCACCTCCTCTGCTGCTCTTCAGGCACACAGTGTCCTTCTCACGCAGGCCTGCCTCTCCCAGGAGAAGCTGGCAAAGACAAAGTTGCCCCGAGATGAAATACATAATATGGTAATTTTTCAGCCTTTTCCTTTTATTGAGGCAAGCTGTTAATTAGGAAGAGTCTTTCTGTGTATGTCTTGGAGAAAAAAAACTGTTCCTCCTGCTTGCTGGGATGAGACAAACTCGATCCTGGTGTGGCACAGAGAAATGCGGGGCAGGAGCCCAGCTGCCGTAGCTACAGACCAATGGGTGGATGCCTGGCGTAGGCTTCCCCCCACCAGCAGCACCGCATAAACAGAAGTATCAGTGCTGTTAGCAGGGACAGGAATGTGGGGACCAGATGCCCAGCACGATGCAGTCTCCAGCGCGTGAGATGACAGTTCCCGTAAACTGGGTCTGCTGTGATGGTCTCTGCCCGAGGGAATAATGATGTCTGAGATTACGCAATGAGGTAGCCTGAGGTAAAGCTGAACACGCTTTTTACTGGATTGCTAAAAGGTAAGGTTTGGGCACCTCAGGAGAAAGCAGAGTGGAGCTAAGCCCTCGCACAGTCAGCTGTGCACCGCTGGCAGCCAGGAGGGACACGAAGAGGGTGACACCATCCTGCGTGATATCCTTCGTCCTTATAACAATGTCCACCTCACTGCGGATCAGCTGAGCAAACCTGAATCTTCCTTTATGTATTGCTTCTCTAAACACCTTTGTGAATGCTCCCTGTAGGCACTGCCCCATAAACACTGTCATTTGGGGATCATCTGTGGAGGATTTAAAAGCAGGTGAGTTCAGTACAGCTTGCGGCAACAGTAGAAGTCTGCTACTCAGGAGAGGTGCAGGTCCTGCCTCAGCCTCTCTGGGGGTTGCTTCTCTGCTGCCTCACACCTTGTGAGCCTGCCAACGTCACTCGGGGCACGGGGGTGATGTTCTGGTTTGGTAACATTCTTACCCTCGCTGGGTGGGATGCACATGACTACCCGCAATGCAAGACAATGATGCCTCAAACCATTTTGCTTTTGGTATTTTTTTGCAGCTGACATCCTTATGTCACAAAGCCCCAGGCTTGTAGAGGCTGAACTGTGCAAAAATTCAAGCAGTGACCTCAGCTTTGTGACTTAGGGCTGCTCGGCGGTGGTGGAAGGGGAAACAAGAATGTGCGATTCTGTGATTGCTGAGGCAGACATGCTCCTGGAGCCACAGTTTGCTTTTGAATCTGAGGAGTTATTGCGAAATTTATCCAGCCTGGAAAGTAATAAGAGGGGGGAAAAGTCCCAGAAAAAAAAACCCAGGTCAGTTCTGGGAGCAGGAGAGGCAACAAAGTCTGGGGTTTTGCAGATTTTTTTCTACTTGGTGACCTTCTGCATTTTACTGCAATAACCCCAGCCACTGTTCCAGCCTCTGTGCTCTCTGTTCTTTGATTTTGCTTTCTTTTTATATCTATGCTTATTGCCTACCCCATATACAACTGAATTCATATGGCATTATTTCCAAAAAAAGAAAAACACAAAGCCTAAGCAGAGGGAAGAAAACTAAAATTCTAACAGTAAAACAGCCAAAAGAATATCCCTGTGTCTTTCCCAAGACTCCCAACCTCTTCCCAGTTCCTTCCCACATCACCTGTGACTGCTCATGTCACCCCGCCAGCTGTGCTGCCCAACACCATGCACACGTTGGCTGCCACAACAAGAAGCCAGTAAGGATGGAGATCTGTCAGGTTTCCCTTTCCCAGTAGCTTTTATTTGAATTTTTCTCCCCCACATGGCTGCTGATTTTGTAAGCATGTGGTATCTTTGAAATTGCTACCTGCAGTCTTGTCTAACCAAAATTGGCAAGGGATGTGCATGCCAAAGTCTGTTTGAAAGGAGGTTAAAGACAGACAGGCACTGGGGCTGCACCGGTCACACTGCATTTGGAAATCAGGCTGATATGTACTTCAATATTTATATGTACAAGAGCTTTTGTCTTTAAATAACTGCTGTTCCAGAACTCTGTTTTCTTTGGCTGCTTTAATTATAGTGTTGCAGATTTTTCTTCCCCTTGCTTGACTCCTTCACTTACTATAGTTTGCTGGATTTCCTCCTGCATGCAGGAGTGTGTTAGCTGTGAAATGACTGTCCGTTGAATGAGTAATGATCCTTGATTTGTAAACTTGTCTCATCATTAAGGGCTGAACTGTAGAATATGTGCAGAGTTGGACTGCTGCAGGTTTACTCAGAGAAGGCAGATTTGTCCTTAGGGCTCTTTGGTACAGGGGTGTACATCTGACACCACAAGCAGAAAATGCAGCAGGCCAATTCGAACCACATCTACTTCCATCCAAGTCATGCAGTCCCTGCAGGGTGAGTGTTGTCCAATCCGAGCTGGAGAATGGTGACCGGCGAGAGGCCACGATGTATTTATTTTCTTCACAGAGAAGTAAGGAGTGTAAACATCATGCTCTGTGCTGAGGATGCACAACCAAGAAAGATGCAGACTGAGAGGAAAGGTCTCCCCCTTAACTGCTATGAAATCTGTGAAACAGATTTCAGTTTCCAAAAACTGAAAGTTAACGCAAGGTGAAACTCCAGAGGCACGAGTCCCGAAAGAAAGTCTTGGAGAGCAGAAAAGCCCAGGGGCATCTAGACACAGAGCAGAAACAAGTGACTCAGGTACAAGGTTTTAAAGTGCTGCGGGAGCAGAAATACGAGCCAGACATTGGCATCCATCGAACATGCCAGTCCAAGAATTGGGATGTAGCTCACCTCCTCTGCATATGTTGCCAGTGAAACGACTGCAGCAACAGCTCCATTTGAGGCACTCACGGTTACAGTGGGCTGACTGAGAAAGTGGCTAAGAAGAGTCACTCCCTGCGGTGACAGGGCTCATCAGCATGGCTTTTGGGGAGACACCATCATCAGAATATGCAGCAGGGTTAAACGGCAGCAGCACGAGGAGCAGCTGCTCTTTAGACACTGCAAATGTTAGTGAAGAAAAGCAATGACTTTCTGTGTTTCCTGTCTGATAATGAGACACAACTGCGCCTCCAGAATGGAGTCTGACACCTGGGGTCAGGTAAAACTCCTCCCAGCGCAGTCCTTCAGACGGTGGGATATGGTCCCAAAAAAACCCCACAGCTGAAGAAATTGAAAGCAGAACAATGATGCTCTGCGGTAGGCAGGGATATGGGCAGGAGGAGAGCCTGACAGGTCTTTCCAATCTACAATTACTGTCCTAATATTAATGGAAAGGATAGTCCCACAATATGAATTTTCTGGCCCTAGTTTCTGCCAAAATATGTGTTGCAGGTCCCGGTCTTTTGGAGGCACGAAACAACTTCTGTTTATAAATTCCTCTGGCATTGCAGCATTGTTGCCAGGACTGAAGGTGATTTCTGCTGACGTACCCAGACCGTATTTCTGGGATCAGCAGTTTAACTTCTTTCCCTCTAGCTAAGAATGTGTGTTCTCCTCTTCCTGTGTCTTGCATGGCAAATAACCATTAAATCAGCCATCCAGCCCTTCAGACGCATGCATGGCACACAGGTATCACAGGCAAAGCACTGTCTTGCCAGATATTGCAACACAGAGTACTGAAGTATCTTGGATTCCCAAAACTGCAATACTGAAGAGCTGTATGTTTCAGCAGGGCTCTGAACTACAGTATGTAAAGAAAACATGGCCATTAACCCAGCATCCTCCATGCACATGACAGAGCTCACTGGTTTCTCTAAAAAGCCACATCAAAGCATTCAAAGGAAATTAAGGGTTTTCATCTCTAACTGCCACGAATATGCCACGAAAACAACTGTTGTGGAGACTGTGGATGTTCAGCTCTTCCAGACAAGCAGGACTTGGAGGATAGTTCCAGCCAAAGAAGGCCATGTACCAAGGCCAAGGAGCACTGAAGGGCTTGCATTTGTACTGTTTCGGGCTCTTCAAGGTCAGGCTTACCCCAGAGAGAGCTGTGCAGAGGAGTCCAAAACATGGCTAACCATGAAGCATGCAGACCTCAGCCTTCCAGGGCTCTAGCTGACTCCCTAGCCCTTTTTTGTGGAGCAGAATAGATGTCATTCACATAACAGCTCGTGCTGAAAACTCCAAAAGTGAGAAGCTAAAAGTGCAAGGTCCTGTCAGGAAAAAAACAGATGTGTTGGTGCTTGTAGCATTTTTAAGAGTACAGAAGTCTTCCCGCCTGACAGCAGAGGTTCAGCTGAACAGGACTTGCCATTGAAGCCTGAAAGCTGGCCGTGTGTTTCATTTGCAGACGTGCCTTTTCGTTCAAATGGAATTTGGACAGCCTTTTGCACCAAGTGATTTCCAGAAAATCTTGTTCTTTATCCTGCTGGAATTTTTGAGGAGATATTTGCCCAGGCTGTCCATATGAGTGTCTCTTGCAACGTTTGATCCCTCAGAGAACAATCATGGATGAAATAGCAAAAAACATTGTGCAACTCTGTTTTTCTCAATTAGGAGCTTGGAAATAACAAGTATACTGGAATGTGGTTTCAGTCCGTTCCCTTCTTTATTTGACCTCCTATCAAGAAGAAATAATACATTCTTCTTCTGGAATAGGAGCTGTGCCAGCCAGTATATTGGCACATCTGTGAAATGTACAGGCTTACTTCTAAACAATGTCTTCTTCTGGAAGGGAAATTGCACTGAATCTCTTCTTAAGTCATTGGCCAACCATGCAATAACAGCACAGGAGTTTGTCCTGCTTTTCACCAGATGTCTGCAGCCCTCAATTGACTGAAGCCATTTCAGTGCTCTTCTTCTTGGTGGCTCTGTGGGTTACAGCATCCCTATCCCCCTGCTCCAGCAAAGGCAGCCCTCCACTCCAGCTCCCAGCAAACCTCCTTTCACAGCATCCTTGACTGCCAAGAGCCCTGCACCTCCACCAGCCCCTTGACCTCCCAGTGCCCACGCAAGGACCATGCTGCCCACCAGCCCTGGGACCATTTGGGGAACCAACCCTCCTCCCACCACCCCTTCTCTACAGCTGGGATCTTCTGCTGCCACTGTGAACCCCAAATCCCAGACGCTCCAATGGGCAGGAGGAGCCGCCCCACCTGCCTCTATCTCAGTGTCACTACCGTGTTGCAGCTCCTGAAGTCTTCTCTTCACCTCCAAGTTTGATGAGAGCAGAGAGGGAAGGCCAGGAGAAGAGGGTACAGCCAAAGAGTCCCCTTATGGCTGCTTGCACCTTCTCCTAGCAGGCATTTCGTGGCTCCTGCACCCACGCAGGGCCCCATTGCTCCACGTGGGAACACTCGCGGAGGCAACAACAAGCCCCTCCTTGGGCGGCTCGACAAGATCACCGTCTGCATGGGCACCCCCTACCACAGCCACACGCACATCGGCCCCCTCGGGTCTGCGTAAAACACCTCCCGCACTGCGTTCATCTTTTCCTGCCAGCAGCACATCATGTCAGACCCACTCTTCCTCCTTACTTTCCTCTTGCGTCTGTGGAAACTTGTTCCCCGAGTCAAATGGCAGGAAGAAATAAATTGCCGGGACGTTTGGACCGTCACAGGGGGATTCCTTGCTTGTCTGCAAGGATGCTCAGGCAGTCACTGACGAGGTATTTCAGGAATGGCCGTGGAGAGAGGCGAGGGCTGGAAAGAAGGTGGGAGGACTATGTCTAGACGAGCGATTGATTATGGTGTTTGGCTTGCTGATTTTACAGTTGTCTTCCTAAAGGCCTGGCAGGACTCTGTACTGGAGTATTTAAAAGCTCATAGAGGCCATATTTAGCTTACGGTTGTTTTTTTCAATGCTCAGTTTGCTTACAAAACATCACCAAATAACAACTCATTTAATCTTTTGTCTCCCCCTCCTCTTATTAAAAAACGATTCTCCAAAGACCACGGTCTGCCTCTTAATGATTGAACTGGCAAAATGTTCATGTTGCGAATATTCTATTTTTTTCTGTTTAATAGTGGAAAAGAAATTGTTCCTGCCAGAGGTAAGAATTTAAAATAAATCTGAATAGACAACCCAGATACACAGCCAGCATGCTCATGGACTCCTGGGTTCTTAGGAAAGGCAATTTCATCTTCAGCCTGGTCTCCAAACCAGCATAATCCTGCCTACAGTTCATTATGGGGCTATTTTGAAAACATTGACTGCTTCTTAAGAAACCTGTGTGTTAGCAGAAGAAAATGGAGGTGAAATAACCGAGAGAAGAATTTGCACAATTCATCCACACTAATCAGCCTCTTGATTTGCCCAGCGTATAGGAGCTGATGTAACTGCATTGAAATCCACTACAGATGTAATTGAAACCTGCTGCAAAACTGGGGTTTTCTTACCAAGTACTTGCTCGGTGTAACTGTGAATTTCAAAATTTTACAAGTGTGTTTTATGGCTTGTCCTGTATAGTAAATAAAATGCTGAAAAACTGGCTTTCTCCTCAGGTTTGTTATTTTTGCAATGATTCCAATAACTACCACATCACTGAATATCTCCCAATATGCTTGCACAGACATGAAAATTTATGATAAACAGATGGATTTCTAGAAAAAGTACAACCGCAGTAACTCAGCCTTCTCTTTCCTTGTTCAACTGCATGCTTTTTAATTATTATCCTCTATATGCTTTTTTTCCAGCCACCCAGCTATATGTTCCTAAAGACACACAAATTCTTTTCAACCTGGAAACATGCAAGTGTAGCACGTCACCTAAATAGGAATATATAGGTCACGATATTACATGACTTAGTAAGCTCTGATTCAGTGATTCATGCTCTTTTTCAGTTACTTCATCGCCATTAGCTGCTGTTGAAGGAGCCAAAATGAATACATATTATTATGGTTTGAAATAACAAAAAGGAAAGTCTTTTTCATGACTTAAATATCTATTTTAGGTTCATTTTCTAAGATATTATTCCCATTTATTTTCAGAAGGAAAATGTATGTTTATTTTACTTTTGTTCAGTCAAAAGAATAGGCTACACACACTTGCTACCAAGGGGACTATTTAGTACTACCACGGGTCCCATTAAAATCAGTAATAGGCTTGAAGTGACCTGCAGAAGGGAGCACTTTGGAGCACAATAAAACACTGTAATTCTGCCAACTTTGGTGCATATGAGCAGGCTACATCCCTTTTCAGGAGTACAAAATACATATTATACTGCCTGTGACTTGCCATGGTGCCCCTGAGTATTGCCTTCTGAGACATTAGCTGTGACAGCCTGATTTGGAGGGCACAGTAGATCATGGTTTAAGGACAAGCAGCCACACTTTTTGCTTCTTTAAACATTTTTAGTCTAAAAGTTAACCTCGACTCAGGATGAGAGACCTCCGTATTTTCCAGCGCTCCCTCCGGGAGCAGCCCTGCAGCCCCTGGAGCCCCAGTGGGAAGGGCTCAGTGGGCAGGAGGGACAGGGTGAGCTGGGATGGGGTCCAGCGCAGCGGCTGTCGTCAGGGTCCGCAGCGCCTCCCACATCCGCTGCTGTGCTTTGTACAGGAGGGTTCAGGAGTTTACACCTTCCAGTAGAATAGCTCTGGTACGTGAGAAGGAAGAGCTGTCCAGTCCGTTCTTATTTCACACAGGTATCATTCAACCAATTAACTGTGTGGATAAAACACAGAAGAGCTTTCAAACACACTGACGGATCACCCAACTTTGCTTTCACCAAAGTCAGCAAGAGTTTTGCCACTGATTTTACTGGAGCAGAGGGTTGCAAATACTGCAGGACTTCAAAATGCTTCCCACATGGTGTACCCTCAAACTCTTCCTACCACAGGCTGCAATTTGAAAGCCAAATAAAATCAAATAACATCTAGCCATTAGCAATTAAGGTCTTTTGGTAAATACTAAATGATTATACACAGTGCACTTTGACAAAAAAGTTAGCTCTGAGGAGCTACAGATGAAGGGGTGCCTATTGGCATCAGCACTTGTTCTGCTTCTTCAGCCGCATAATATATCGTTGTACACCTGCCTGCTGAAGAGTGGATTGAGACCATCTTGTTTATCTTGCACAATTTGCTCAATTCAGCTATTGAAAAACTTTCCACTTCTTTCTAACTGGCTTTGAATTGGCAATTTCATTTACTCATGGAAGGCTTTATAGCCAGTCGCAAACCAGCAATTTGTAAGTTTCAAAAAAAAACCAAAAAAAAACAGGGACAAAAGTATAACTTGGCAAAAATTTTTCAAGGACAGGTCAGGCCAAAATAAGGCCGTGTCCTTCCAAGAGAAGGAAATAGATTTATTTATTTATTTATTTATGGATAGGTGAGGTGCAATATGTCTTCAATTTGGCAAAGTCTTGCAACAAGCTCATAGAATCAGAGAATGTTAGGGCTTGGCCGGGATCTTTGGGGATCATCTAGTCCAACCCCCCTGCCAAAGCAGGGTTACCTAGAGCAGGTTGCACAGGACCTCATCCAGGTGGGTTTTGAATATCTCCAGAGGAGGAGACTCCACAACCCCTCTGGGCAGCCTGTTCCAGTGCTCCGTCACCCTTAAAGTAAGTTCATTCTTCCTCGCGTTCACATGGAACTTCCTATGCTTCAATATGTGCCCGTCACCCCTCATGTGATATCCTCATGCATGCTACATATATATGGTAAATCAAGAGAAATATGAAGTTTTTGGAAAACTGCATTCGGGAAGTTGTTATCAGTGATCTGTGATCAGAATAGAAGGATGTGTGAAATGGGTATTTGCAAGGGCCTAAGTCTTTTGCTATTCAATATATTCATTAATAATTTTAATAATGCATTAAAGAGTATGAGTAGTACTTAGCTCTTCTCATTTTGTACACCACCATATTGGGAAGGGTAGCAAACACTTTCGTGAACAGGAATGGAATTCAAAAAGATCTTGATAAATGAGCACTATAGTTTGAAAAAATAATTCAGTAGGAGGAATGTGAAGTTTCACCGTTAGATTTGCAACTCTCAGTGGCTTATAGGATGCAATGACTCAATATCATCAAGCTGTTATGAAAACTAGTAAAGAGTACGTTGGGCTATGCAAGTCTCTTCTGTAAAACAGGCAACAGGCTCCTTTTCTTCTGAGTCACTGGAGAGCTGTTGTGAGAGAAGAGAAAGTAAAATAGAGGCAGAAGGGGAAAGGAAAGTGCATTTTGCATGTTGCAGATCGATAAAGGGAAGAGGGAAGAGAACACAGTAAAACAAGTTTCAAGAGAGAATTAAGCAAGGGTGAAAACAGTATTCCTTGTAAAAAAGACAGAAGCAGAAAGATTTGTGGTAATCTATACATTTTTCAGCAAAGGGTTGAAAAAAGTTTTATTTTCAGATCTTCACTTCCACTGTGCAGATGTCAGAGAAGTCTCGATTAGTGTGCTCTCAGCCAGATTATTTCTATTGACTTTGATGGAATAACAGTGGAAAGGCTGTCAGAGAGAGGAAACCCCAACACTTAAACAAGTTATCTCAATATTGCTGGTGTCACTAATCAACATAGATTTGGTAGAAACACATTCATCTCTTTAACATGTTTTTTATTATGGGAGAACACGTTTTTATAATGCAAGACGTACACTTTTCTATCACATTGCTTTTTTGGAAAACAAATCAACTTAAAACAAGAAGTGAAAAAAAAAAAAGCAGCAGCCCAACTATTCAAAATGAGGAGGTAGATTCAAACTTTGTGACTACTCAAAGATGTGGCAGGTATCTCTGGTCTCTTCCACAGAGGCAACACAAGAGGGAGAGCTGTGATATCCTGTCTGAAAAATAGAGTACCCTCAAAACTCCACTGCATGACCACTGCACCGACGTGCAACTGCCATACCAAAGTAAAGCCTTATAGTGAAGGTGCATGTGACTGTGATGGAAGGAGGAGCTGGGAGATTAGTTACCATATATTAGTCTTCAGGACACTCTGAAAACACAAGAAACTCTCAGCAATGTACCAAACTTCGCTGTTTCCCCCAGTGACAACAAAAAATGTCTAAACAGTAGAGAATTCCTGGAAGACTTAAGAAATTCCCCTGTGTATAAAAGCAGATATAAATTCATTGTTCTTTTGTAGGAAAGAAAGTGCTTAGAGTAATCCCAGACAGTCACTGTTGTGTCCTCTTGATCTAGCTGACATTTCAGATTTTTTTTTCAAATATGCTGCAGTCATAGAGAAAAAACACAAAGGACCCATAAAAACAAAAATCCCAATTATCAACCAGACAATATTGTGTAAATATAAACAGGGCTGCCGAAAATCTCAGTCAGTCCCATTTATAACTGCAGGGAGCCATAAGGTCCTTTAAGTTGAGACAGGCGGCATAAATCTGAAGCCCACACATGAAAGTAACTCTGAGCACACTACTATTGCTGGTTATAAGAGGGTCTTCATTTGATGCTGGAACCTCGTTCAGCATGTAAATTTCCATGAGTGTCCTAGACTTCCCACTTCATGATGTTTCCATGCTGAAGCACTCCCAAAGTCCCAGTCAATGGGGGGAAAGGACAACAGAGTGGATGTAAACAAACTAGAAGTGTTTCACATCAGCCAGTGTCCCTTGGGCTTTTTTATTTTTCTCACTGCAAATCCTTTGATTCCAATCACAGTCATCTCTAAGCTTCCCACAGATGAAGAAACAAAAGCGAAGACTACCCCAGTTTGGGTTTCCTACTATCGCTGCCTGTGTCACTGTTCGGCCAATGGATGGGAGCAGCCAAGCTGCTGGGCATGGCAGGGCTGGCTGATCAAGCGCAGGTGCCCTGGTCCTGAGGTTTCCTGCAGATAATGTAACTGGATCCATAAAACAACCTGTTAAAGTTGACTGTGCCAACATCAAAACACATTTAAAACAGAAGATTCTCCATGTGCCTCTGCTAGCTCCACATGAGCTCTGAACTGGTGTTCTGAACTGATGGGCCTCTCAGGACACTGCACCTGGCCGGTGAAGCAAGGTACGTGGAAATGAGCTGTTTCAGTGTCAGTGCAACTGCTGTGTCCCCAGAGAAAGGATGAATAGCTTCTCCTGTACAATGCAATCTGTCTGCTAGCTCGCTTGGTTTAGGTTTATTTCTCTTCTGCTCACACCCACTGAACGTCTGGTGTTCACAAGAGTTAGTTTTAGGTGTTGCATAGACACGCCTGCAAGCATGTTAGGAAAATGACTGTGCCGTTGGATATTCTTGTACTGTTTATCCTACCTTGTCCTATTGAGACAAGTCCCACCACAGCCTACTGCAATGCACCAAGAAATTCCTGTGAGATTTGGAGCCTTTTATACTGCAGAGGCTTATTATAACTTCATTTCTAGAAATTAGTTAAAGAAATTCCCCAAAAGAGAACCGGAGATTCTTTGGACTAGGCCTTTATGTTGCTGAGTTTATTTCTGAATGAGATTTAAGAAACTTAGGATCATAGATACTTTCTGCAGATTTCACCCTACTTTCCATTCCTTGATGAAAGAAGAGTATTTGTTGTAGACTCAAATGTCATTAGACACATCTAGATTCATGATTTGTTTGTTTTCTTTCTTTTTAATGTTAAGTTTTGAGGATTGTGTAGAGGAAAACAACCAGGACTTGACTGAGGTTTAGTTTCACAAAGGCATTGATACACACATAGATACACACAGGTAATTTTGGATGACCTCCAAGGATGTCTGGCAGTGAACGAGATGACTCTAGGGTGCTCTGCTCAGCCTTCAGGTTCCTTGGGATCTTCTGCAGAAAATGTTTTTGCCATTAGTACCTGTTTGATGTGCATAAGGGTTAGCAAACACATTTTTTGCTGCTGTGCCGACAAATGTCCTAGCTCACGAATTCGTATATGGTATTGGAATAGGCTGTGTCTCACCCTGCTCAACTTAACTGAAAAGGTATAGGCAGGAACTGGAACTTTACATGTCAAAGTACATTTTTATGTTCAAACAAAGCCCATTGGCATAGGGATTATCATAGAATCATAGAATCATAGAATGGTAAGGGTTGGAATGGACCTTAAAGATCTTCTGGTTCCAACCCCCCTGCCATGAGCAGGGACATCTTCCACTAGACCAGGTTGCTCAGAGCTCCATCCAACCTGGCCTTGAACAC
>Ga0065711_1002972_pt1 | contig 32833 bp, 15 predicted proteins | sample Hoacrofraction12_FD_59098 | JGI IMG/M metagenome (GOLD analysis project Ga0065711, IMG submission 59098) | Hoatzin crop microbial communities from Cojedes, Venezuela - Epithelial fraction 12 v2 (version 2) | ecosystem: Host-associated > Birds > Digestive system > Esophagus > Crop | place...
TGGGGGGGGGGGGGAAATCAGATTAAAGTAGTTCCCCTGCAATATTGGCTCTCTTGACACTGGCCACTGTAGCTGAACTCTGAACAGTGAAGACTTTTCTTTCTCATTGCTTAAGCAGAGAGGTAGAAAAAAGGTGACACCAAATATAATGAGGGCTCTTTCAACATATTTCATGTATTAGGCATTTAGTAATGTTTAAGACACTTAAAAACAAAGGTATCAAACAGCCTTTGATGTCTTTCTAGGCAGAAAATGTCAGCTCCCTGTTGGGTTTTGTGTATTCTGCAGCTCCCTTTCAGCTCCTTTGTTACTTTTCCCATCTTTTATATCTTCCTTGTTTTCCCCACCATGCTGGAAGTTCACAAGGTGATCTTTCACCACCAAGGATGGTAACGAATCTGTAGCAGCAGTCACGCTTTTTCCTTAGTGCCAGAGTCCACTCCTTTCTAGTACTGGTAGAGAGGCAAGTGTGAAAGCCCTACCAATACTGCTCTGTGGGATGAATGCTGACATGATTATAGAGGAAGCTGTGTGAAGTGTACCCTATTTATTCTTCTGAGTTATATGGACTACATGTGTAGTGAATCTGCATATTCATGTCTTCTTTTTTTAGAAATGCTGGGACGGACTAATTGAGGGGTTGCGATACAGATGTATATAAAGAAAAATACTCCATTGCTCCATAAAAGGCACAGTTTAAATCTACACAGAGGCACTTCAGTGCTGGAGAAATGGGTCAAAAGGAGCACAAGACGATGATGTTTGTGCGACACTAGGCACTGCAGAAAAGATTAAGGGGTCCCTGTTTCAAACACCCATTATAAAGGCTCTAACACCTCTAGAGTACGTCTGTATTTAGTGTTCAGTCAAATGGCTTTTTATACTTTCAGTGAAGATGGGCTGATGAAGCACAGAGCAGCTGAAGAAAGAAGAACTTGTGTTTAAATAGAAGAAAATTGCTAGGGTATTTTAAGTATGATGATGTTTTTGACAAAAATTTCTCTGTGCAGGTTTCTTTTTTGTCAAGAGGGTTTAGTAACAGACCTAGAGATGGAAAGATTTTGTGAATGAGAGTAAAGCTTCTCAAAGCAAAGCAGGCCTTCTGTTTTGCATTATCGTAATTTATTCGTTAAACACTGGTTACACTGGCTTTGTGTGTTTTAACAAACATAGTCTATTGTTCTGCCAATGAGTCAGGACATTCAGGTGATAACAGAGTAGAGACTACCGGAGAAAGAGAACGGAGGCAGATTTTTAAATTTTTTTTTTTACTCAATAAAAAAGCGTAGTACAATACTCCCGTTTTCAGATGAGGAGAAATCATAGAAGGGGATAGCAAATGTTAAGGATTTATTTGAGGGAATCTCACATTTCTAAAAATGCTTCTGATTTAGGAGTGTAGTGATTTGCAATATATGCTGATTATGCTGCTGAAGCAATGAATAGCTGATACCCATACAGTCATTATTCCAAGCAGTTCAGCTATAGAGTAATACAGAACTAGAAGAAAGATGTCCAGTTTCATAGTGTGTTGTTTTTATTTGAAAGCAAAACTCCTTTTTATATAGCTAAGGATGGAGAGGAGTGTTAGATCTTGAAGCAGAGCTGTTCTTTACCCAGGGAACATTTAGAACCAAGAAAGCCACAATATCAAGTACTTCTCTGATCAGAACCTCTTTTCCCACCACGGCATTTTTCTCCTCCTAAGTTAGTCGACAATCTAGATGGAGTTAAGACAGTAAAAACAGGAAAGCAATTGAGAGGACAAAGGGCAGAAGCCCATGTTTTGCTTATTAGGAGGTAGTGGGAGGCAAAGTAAATTACGTAGTATAGATTTCTGTCATCCTCACAGCAGCAGAATTTCTGCAAGTTTGTGAGTTTCGCCAGTACCTGAGTTTGAGTGTTTCAGTTAAACTGGAATATAGTTCTCTGAAAGCAACTTCTGAACGAGGTGCCCAAGAATAGCAGAGAACGGTTTTTGCTACGGAAATGACATGTATATAGACACATCAGAATTATTTTTATATGAGTAGTATTTAAAAAAAAACCAAACTTTTTCTGGGGTTTAGGCAATATGACAGTCTAATCTTTGGCACTTTAACTAGGTTCTCTGTGTGCGGATGTGAAAGGTGGCTAAAGATAAGACAATTTTAAGGTTTGGCTTCTGTTCCTCATCTAAAACCTCCAGCATTAAACCTTGCCTGTAGTTGTGCTGCTGCTTTTACATATGCAGTAGATAGAGATTGGGCCACGTTGGATTTGGGAGCAATCCAAGGTGCTGGGAGGTGGACCTGTACTTCAGATAGATAATCTGGGAACAGCACAAGCCCTGATGTCAAATTTGGTGAATTTATAAACGTGAAACATGATGAATTTGTAAAACATGAAGAGAGTGTGTAATTCCTCCAGTAATCATAAATCACAAGAACTGTTTTGATGGTGTGAGCTGGCGAGTCAACCTAGGAGATTTATTGCTGTAAAAGTAGCCATAATTCTAGTGAAACCAGTCAAGTTGTGCCTATGTTCAGAAAATCAAGGTCAGTCTATCTTAACAGTGGTTTTAACTGACTGTGTTCAGCACTTCAGAGATTGTATTTATATTTTGAATGCAATTACAGAATAAATTAAAGCATGGATTCCAACAGACTTAACGATGCAGCCTTTTCAATACTTGTGCAGGTGGATGTAGCATTCAGTTACTTTTTGGGGAGTTACATCTGATGATGTAGTTCATCTTCAGCTGCTCGGCGATGTCTAACACTATCAATCTCCTTAAACTGGGAAACCAAAAAGCCTGTATTTACTTAGAAACTTGGTTTCTGGTAAATTGAAGTCTCTTTAAAACCGTACAAATAGGATTTTCTCAAAGCTTCAATTCTAAAAATACATATATTTTTTTTTGTAGTGACACCATGTTTGCTGTGGAAGAACTTTATTATTTTGTTTTAGTATTACTTACCTTTTAGCATGTTTAATAAATGGTTTATTAACCATCAAAATTAAGTTAATCCAGAACACAGGAGCATACAGTGCCCTGCAAAAGGCACACAGATGTACATTAGGGTTAAAAAGCATGCTGCAACACATATTTTGACACGTATTTAATTAGCACATACATAAACAAAGGAAGAAAATGCCTGCGTCTTACATAGAACCTTTCCTTGTTTTTCTTACGAAGCCTGCGTAAAGGCAAGAGAGTTGTGTAGGATTTTACTTCAGAGCGAAGAGCTGCAGCCCTCTACTGTGGCTGAGAAAAGGAACTGTGACCTCTGAGATACAGTATGCTCTCGTAGAATGTGTATTATGTCACCCTCTGCAAAGTGGGGTACAAACAGGTACAGAGGCAACTTGGGGTCTTCGGAAAATGATTAAGAACATTAATTAGAATTATTTAAAAAAAACAGTTGCATTTAAACCCATTTCCTGGTGAAAGAGAATATGAAAATGGGAGAGATAAATGATAAGTCTATGCTGAAGATTGAATGTTCTCTAGGAAAGAATATATCCAGAAGTCCTAGACCGTAATTTAAACTTTGTAATACATTATGCCTTTTCCAGTCCCCACTGAGCTGTACTGGTGACTCGGTTTTACAGTACAGGTAGGGACTGATTATTGTGGGGTTAACCTTCCTAGGAACTGAACCACTAGCAGGGAGAAAACAGGCTCAGATGAGGATAGTGTCACAGGAGATGTCTGTGCATGTTTCGCAGCTGACCCACGCAATAAGAGACGTCACATCTGGGTTAAGGCGCCCCAAATCCCAACACATTTTCCAGAACTGTCTCTTCCAAAGTGACTTTTAAAATCTGTCTTTCAGTGAGCCAAGTCAGTATGACTACCTGATAATTCTCGAACATGTTTCTGTGATACGGGAACATAGATGGAGATATGAGAAGATCAGTTACTGCCCAAGGTGTAACAGAAGCCAAGCTGGCTCAGGCCTTCTGTGGAGCCGTGTGGCTGTGCCCTGGGATGCCTGACCAAACGCCTTTCCTGAGCTCTGTACCCGGGCCTGCCAGCAAAGACCCAGCTCTCAGGAGGGCTGTGACCCGAGGCAGCAAATGACTACCCTAAGTAAGGGTCCCCGACTTTCTCAGGGTGTCCATCTGAGCGCTGCCTTTAATTTGGGTTCCAGTCAGACAGCATTACGGCTAGTGCATTGGTGTTAGTGATTTGAGCTCCAAGGCTCACGGGGGATGCAGGGCAGTGCTCAAAGGGGTGCATCGGAGCAGCTGCAAACATGAGTACTTTGTTATTTGGGTACCATACGACCCCTCCTTGTCCTGACGCCTAACAGGATATTGAGCTCCTCACGATTTGGAGGAAGAAGGAAAGAAATCGTGGCAGACCTGTTCCCTGGAGAGTGAGGAACATTCCCACAAACCAGTATCTCTTACGCGCACAGGATGAAGCGTGGACCCCTTTGTGCACAGCCATCTCTGCGAATTTCATGGTCTACCTGCCCCAACCAGTCAGGCTAATTTGAAAGACACAAGTAAAACATGAACGTCTGTACAGAAACACAGCCCATTAGGGTTGAGACACGGGAATTTCCCAAGGCCAGCAGGTGCAGCAATCTTCACCAGAAGACCACGAGTTAGCGACCCATGCAGCAGTTAAGCTGCGCTGGGTCAGGGCTGTGCTGTGTGGGACGAACTGGCCCAGCTAACGAGCGCAGGGGAGCCCGCAGGCAGCTGCCGCGCGGCGCTGGCCATCGCACCCTGCCTGGCCTTCCCCGCATCCGACAGTGCAGCAGGATGTTCTCACATGGACATCTTTCCCGCTTGATGGTAGGAACGGTTAAGTAGTTTGATGAATGGAATGATGTGCCATTTTAAGAAAATCCTGTAATAGCTCAAATAATAAAAAACAAGGTAACCCTTGCATGGGCAGGGTTTGCACAGCGTGCTGTGCTGGAGGCCTGTGTGATGCCTTACAACTCAGCGTTCCCAGCATTTGAAGGGGTGCAAAATTGTCTGCACTAGCCTCTCTTTCTTTAGTGTGTTAATTCTAATAAACAGTGCTTTACATGATACTTTACAGAGGCTGATTGCCTTTTTACTGGGTTCACAAGGAACCAACACTTCCTGGTGCAAAACAGCAGGCAAGTTGAAGAACTAAGTTTTGTACATGCACTGCACAGGCAAAATGTCTTTCTGTGCTGCCTGTGTGCCTCACAGTCTGTACAAATTGAGGAAACCTGACACCCGTCACAAGTTCTACCTTCTACACGCCTCTTGCCTGAAGAAATGGAAGTATGACAATGAAGAAAAAAAAGAAGTCAGAAAGATGCCTTTCATGCACTTTTTTTTTTTTGAAATGTCAAATATAAGTATAGAGAATTCACAATGCATGTAAAAATACTGAATCATTTCCCAAACCATCCGCATCCTTGGATATTTAAGACAAAAGGTTACTTGCACATGTGCATCATGTTGAAGGAAAAAAGTATTTTAACTGCTCAGAAGGACGACAGAACAACAAAACCCCAGGGCTTCATAAAGAAGCAGACTGCACCAGGCATCAGCAGCAATGCAGATCTTAGTTATGAGGCAGGGTGGTTTTGTTTTAACTCCCCAGCTACCCTGTCTCTCTGAGTAGTTCTGTCAGGTTACAGATTTGTCAGTTCTCTCTTTATCCCATTTTCTTGTTTGTCTCAAGCTCGCTATAAAACCAGTGTAATGCTATGCTGTAACAGGAGCTTTCATGCCACGATTTGATGCACTGCACTGTTTTTCAGAGTTCAGTCCAAAGCACAAAAATCTTGAGCTCCAGGGAGAACTCAAGATCCAAAAGACCCAGATCCTGTAGGTGCTCCCTTCTCTCCTTTTGATTTTCCACTGACCTTTTCCACCCTGTTGTGGAGATGGGAAGATGATGATTTCATGAAACTGTAGTAAGAACCTATGCCTTGCCTCAGCTTGGGAAAAAGATTCAACAGCACCCATGGAAGTGCCAAATTAGACATTTTTTCAGAGCACTGTTACCATGCAGAACCTCTTGCCCATCTTATCATCATTTATTTCTTACATTCCTCAGGTGTTTTGACAAATCATCTCCCATAATAGGGTGTGAAGGGACTCTCCATTCAAGCAGTTTGCAAGCCTAAGGAGTTGTAGGTGGCAGGAATAACAAACTGCACCAGTACAAGACAGTGGCCAGCTGGCCAAGCAGCTGTTCTGCAGACCCATGGCAGTTGTGACCCATGCCAAACTGAGCAGGACGGAGCACCACTGAGGGTGCTAGATGACAGATACGGAAACCAAGTGGAGAAACAAAAAATAATCCTTCCAGCACCTCTGTCTTGCCAAGGCCTCAACTCAAGTACCCTGTTCAACTTTTGACTACATAGCTTTTGGCTACATAGTTCAAGACAGAGTGCAGTCAATTACAGGCAGAAAATCTGTATGCATGCAAGAAGAGCAGTGAAAGACCTAGTGTGCATGACCTGTGGGGAATGACTTGGTTTGTGCTGCTGAGAAAGGAGGGTGCTGAGCAAAGGAACATTTTAATAGCCTTCGGATTCATCAGAAATGGTTGCAGAAAACAGATCACTGTGATCGACGAAGTGTTAACTGCAACAAAAAGACTCAGATCTTTATAAAATAGTAACCAATCATAAGAGCAGCAAAACAGCTTGGTAGGTTGTGCAAAGAAGTGGCAGTGTCTTCATTGCTGTAGAGCTTTAAGAACAAGTGTGACAAGCTCTGTCTCACATAGCCCTCCCCAGGGTACAGGGGCAGCCTCGACAGCCTTACAAAGTTCTGTACTCCACCACTAATAACAGATTTAGTTTGTTATCCAGCTACTAAGGTTTTGAGGGAAGAGGAGAAGGGGAAATGCTATGCCAAGTTGGAATTCATTCAAGACTGTGCTGTATAAACAGATAACACCCATCATTACATCTCCCTATAATGATGGCTACCGTTCCTTGTCCTACGCTAAGCATTAGCTGTCAGCAAATAATAGATGTAAACATTTCTAGATTTACTAGTTTATTTAGCATCAGATCAGTCATGCAAGCCAGTTATTAAAAATAGACTTCCCACCATCAAAGCATATTCTCATGGCTTATCAGCATTTCCATGCAAGCACACAAGCAGGTACATTGGTCCCAAATACAATACACTGAAACAACAAAACTGTCAGTTTTTTCTGGTTCCAAGTTCTCTCTGGTTCATTTGCACAGTATCAGGAAAGTTACTACACAAACAGGCTTAGTCTGAAGTAAAAGTGTACAGTTAAATAAGCAGTTCATAAACTTCTATTTAGTCGCTTACATCTTTGCTAGTACAAGCAAACAGTGTTGACAGTACAGGATTTCTTACACATTAAGCAGTAAAATCAGGAGTCAGATACACAGGACGCAGAGCTAATTTGAGAAAGTCTAGTAAAGATATGACGTTTTTCATTGTTATTATTAAGAGTCCAGCCGCCATTGCTCTGAGATCAACGAGCTTCTGTAACAGGCTTATAAAATACTTTGTGTTACAAGTCAATAGCACCATTTGTCTGTTTGTCTTGGAAGCATCAGCACATACCCTAACCATGCAGTGTATACTCCTCTTGAATTAACAGGAGCACAAAACTCCCTGCTTATGGTCTGGTCCTCAGCCAGCCTTAAAGCCAAGAGCCACCAGGAGCCTCCAAACCAAGGCCAAGCCAGACACAAGCCCTTAATGTATCACATTTCTTCAGGTTAAAACCAGCTTAAGCTGGTGAGCTCCTTGCTGTGGGTCTGGAGCAGCCAGCCAGACTCTGCTTGGTGCCTCCCAGGCTTGCAAGGGAATGCCAGTATAGCTCCTTGGGACTAACAAACTGCTTCCCCTAGCTGAGACAGACTCAGTGACTCTTCCCCTCTTGTCCCACTCCCTCACAAGCTGGATCAGCCATGCTTGCTGTTCTGGAAGACCATCCCATCTATCTTAGTCTTAGCAACTAGGGTTCACCCTACAGCTCTCCATCTTTCCTTCTCCCTGAGCAACTAGTCAATTCAGAGTTAATTTTCTCACAAGTGTAGGCCTCTCAACACTGTGTATTCTGAAAAAAAAACAAACCAAACCCCAAAACAATGTCCCTTATGGAACATTAAATGAAATTTCTGCTATTTAGTCAGAAGCATTAGCATGACTTCTCATGAGCATCTGTTGTGAAAAAGGAAGTGGTTCCTGTTGTGCATAATAGCATGAAGACACAGCTGGGTTTAGCTCTCAGCAGCTAGTAGTTTAACTGTTCTTGTTTCTAATTACTTCAGTAAAAAATCTTAGTTTGTAGCTACCATTTCCCTGCAGCCAAGATGGTAAAGATTTGAGCAGAGCAAACAAGGCACCCACCACTATCCTGAGGGCAGCCGGTTGATGGTGGCACCAGCCTGGGACCCTCTGCAAGGTCGCATGGAACACTGTCATTCCCAGGGACAATATTTATCAGGGAGGACACTGCTGCAGCAGGAGTTAGAAAATGCTTCAAAGATATTTTATTCTGAATATGCATACAGTCCATTTGCTTAGTTTCATGAAATGTTTCTTGACCAACTCCTGCTCACCAGTAAAAACTACTCCAGGCCCCACAGTAAGCCAAGGAAGAGACTGGAAGCCATATTAATAGTAGAAACAAAACAGCTTTGATGTCTTACAAATGAAAAGCAGAGTCAGTGGTGAGGTTTTTCTGCGTAGAGGAGGCTTGGTGCTGGATACATTTGCGCTACTTTCGTAAACCTAGCTGATGGTGATGTCTGAAAAACAACAACTATCAGGGAACATGATACCTTGAAGAAAACACTTCCACTTTTCACCTTATTCCTTGTCCAGACAAAGTTAAGAAGGAGCTCTCTTTGGTGTGCTCCATAGCAAAATCCTCTGGTGTTTTTGTTGTGGGTGTTTATTGTTCAGCAGTACTTGGGGATTTGTGGTGGTCATTGTGCTCGTTCATGCAAAGTTAGCATTTGTAAGTAACACAGTCATGCCTTGGGTTCTGTTTTTTCTAGGTAGCCAGGTTCTTGCAAGTATGGTAGCTATAGTTTCTGACAGTGCAACACAGCTATCTGTAACTAATATTTGGATGGTTTTGTGGTTAATGTCTGTAAAAACTGTGCTTTAATCTGATAAGGTATTCTCACACAGGTGCCTTTGTTGCTGTGGCTAGGCCAATTGATTTAAATGGGCCTAGTCATCTTGGTTAACTTCAAGTAGATATGTAAGATGGAGCTTAACAGTGATGTCTCAGATGTATAACTCTTATTACAGGTCCTTGCACTTTACTCATCATACACCCTGTCTTGTTAGTTAAGTATGGTAATTTGATCAGGTAATCTGATCACTGGGCATTTGCAAAACTTTCAGCTCCTTTGCCTTATCCAGGAGAAAGAAAATTCCTCGGGCAGGATTACAGTAACATTACCTCATCACAACTAATGTGGAGTCCAATCCTATTGATCTGACAGAGGTTGGAAGAGAGCCGCCCCGGGGGCTGCAGTGTCAAGGAGACATGGATGAACAACTGTTGACTTTGTGCACAATTAATTTAAATTTCCTAGACTAATGAAAAAGCTTTATTTCAGAAGGAGTAGCTCAAAAGGACACGGTAGATTATACTGAGGGCTAATATGACAAAGTAGATCCCTGCACATAGTTCTGTGGATGAATAAATACGTCCCAGTGGCTACTGGAGCACTGTCTCTAGGATAAACCACATGCCTTTTGCAGCTGTAAATCATACCCTATAGCTTGCCTCAGCTTTTGAGTTACTAGAATAACTGCCAAAAGTCTACAACACAGTAATTTTAATTAGGAGAGCCAACCCAGATCCACCCAACATGGGGATAAGAATTAGTCTTTTTTCTCTTTGATAGACTTTCCCTGTGTGTGCCTATACAGATGCAACGGTTGGCTCCACACAGTTTCGTATTCTAAAACAGATCATTATTTACAGTTCCAGACAACAAATGGGACTGAGTGTTATGAACTGATTTCACTGTTTCTTCTGCCAACACTTTAAGTGGCAATGCTGCATAAAATACGATACCAAGCATATAAACCGGTACTAAGTAAATAATATTAAGAACTTCATTGGTCGTAACACATGATATTTTTCAGAGCTCCTAAGCCTGATGTTCTTCTTTGGATTGACCTAAACCACATCTTCTCCATGGAATGAAGAAGCTGTCATTGATGAAGCAACTTCCTAGTGCTGAGGAGCAGAACCTGCCATGGTGCTGTTCTTCTGTCACTTTGCTCTGAACCGCTCACCCCGAGCGTTAGCAACTCGTACAGCCAAAGCATCTACAGCAGGCGAAGTGCCTTCGTTTTGTACTGGGAAACTAACTCAAGGGGCTGAGTTCTTCTCTGGTTCCGTCTGGCATTTGTTGCACAGCACTGGGCTATTTCTGTCAGCCAGGTATAAGCTCCTGAGAAAGGAAACAGAAGGTGCCAGAAAGCAGCATAAGTCTAGGAAATGGGGAGGGAAAGGAGAAACCCCTCTCCTTGAGTCCTAACTGGCAATGACAAATCACACCAAGGATGGCTCACAGAGGAACATATTTATACTTGACCAGTAAAACCCAGAATCTTTTGGGAGCACAAGCAACTCAAAGAGCAGGAGCGAAACCACCTGACGGACCCAAGGGCAACAGCAGATTTGTGAGGGCAATGCAGCTGAAGCCTGCCAAGCGTCAGATGGCTCTTCTCCCACCGACTGGTGGCTGACAGCTCTTCCTCGGTGCTCCCGTGGCGTCCAGGGCCAGGAAAAAAGATGAAGCATAAAGGGGAAGAAAAACAACAAGCCATTTGGCCATGAATGCATGTTAACACTTGTTCTTGAAACCAGAGTTTCAAATGGAAAAAACAGGGAAGATCCCCTTCTTTTAAGCTTTGCTCTTCATGGATTGCCACATAAAGCTCTCGAATGCTGCAGCTTCTCAAGTGGACAGAAGAAAGTAGCTCATACTATGAGAGGACTTCTATGATACTTAATAGGAGCAAACACATGCTGTTTAATATACCTTGGCCAGCAAGCATCTTCCTGATAAAAAAGTTAAGGGTTAAACTGTCAGTTCTCGGTCACACGTGCTGTGGATTGAGCATTGCTGGGCAAGTGCCTCTGGTGCGTTTAGGGCAGCTCTAACCCCTCACAAAACGCTCTGCTTGTGTTGTCACCCCGCTTTGGCCCATGTCCTGAGCATGCCAAAGGACGAGGGCACTGCAGCATTCTTCTCCCAGCTGTGTCTTGGTACGAAGGAGCAAAAGCTCAGGAAAACTTTGTACCACTGTATTTATTAATCTTTCATACCTTGATATCCGTCACACTGAATTTCATCCAGCGATGATCCATGTATACCAGAATGTGAAACACTATGGATTCAGTTCCAGCAGAGTAATGCTGGCAAAGGACAAAAGACGGCTTAAAAGGTTACTGCCACTGTTAATGAAGACATGGCTCTTAAAAAGCCTGTTCTGCAGTCTCTGCCTCTCTTCTGATAAATTTATATATTTGTGTGTATGTGTACACATATATATTTAAATATGTATTTATAATTTTATTGGTAAGTTCAGAATTGGGACACTTTGACTATTCCATTCTGTTCCTGCTTCTGTACTATACCTATCCCCACCACACCTGAAAGCCTTCCAATAATGACTAAGTTCATGACTGTGTTCATGTTCTCTGGTCCGCTCTGGAGGGGAAGAAGAGCATGCAGTGCAGGTTCTTTTTTTCTTTCGCTGGATTTTTGGTTATATGCACGTACATTATTCCATCCTTATGTAAGTTAGAGGATTCATATTCCAGGGATGCGCTCCATATTTGCACTGGCCCTCCATCAATCTTCACTGAATTACTCTGGCCAGAAGTTTTTACCTCTCAGGCACAAAGCAAAGTTTTGCTTATGTGGGAGAATCTAGAGTCTTGTCAGTAGAAGTTTATACATGTTCTGGAAGTAAGATCTTTACATTCCAGATATAACTAGACTAGGTAATTATTTTATGCCTATTTTTCTCCTCTTTATTCCTTATAATTTTATTTTCTTCTTATTTTGCAATGCAGCTGATGGTTTTTGTTCCAGGCAGCGTGGTTTGTGCAGGGGCTTATCAGGGAAGCTAAATTTCTTCATACAAAAGCAGAATTAACACTGTTGTGGTTGTGTATTCTAACTGACATTACTCTGAAAGGGAGGAAAGGATATTCTTTGAGCTATTATTGTTTCATAAAGTAACTTCTAAGGATGTTCTGAACTGTCTCTTTGTTTACCTTTGGTATCTTCAGGACTTGCTTGTGTCCCTGCCATTGTGCTCTAGGTCCAACTGTGCGTCTTGCTTGGTCAGCTTCATTCCTGCATTTCTCCCACATGACAAGATATTGTTACTTGAACACCATGTCTACATAAGCTACACACTTTTAACCTGAGCAGGAACAAGGTAGACTCAGCCACACAGAACTGAGCTCTCCGCTAGGAGAAACACACAGCCTCTGCACAAGCCAGGGGCCAAGGCACTGCACTGAGATTTGGGAGTGTCCATCACCCTGTAAGCAGGTAATATGCACAACACTGTGCAAGGATCTGCTGCCAGTCCTCCATCCTGTGCTTTCATACACCACTCTTAAAAAAAACCCCTGAGAGCTGCACTGCAGGGCTCTGTGAAACTCAGGGCTCACAGATGTGTGCGGGAGCTGTCGGAAAGTTGCCAATTGCTGTTTGGAAAGGGGTGTTTATTCTCCAGAGTCCTCCTGCATTTGCTGCTTAGCAGATACTGCTATTTATCCGTGAAGTTGGGCACTGACAACTCCTAGCACCTTCTTCCCCCTCCCTGCTGCTGGACTGCGGGAAATGCAGTGTCCTCAGCCCACCCACCATGGCTGCTAGCCGTGCCTGCGCTTCACTCGCAGGGTGAGTTGCAGGAGAAGGATCGTTATTTGGGAGGCACCGAGGCCCGGCTGCCAGCGAGCCACAGCCTCCCCAGTCTGGGACTCCCTGCTGACCTGAGCCCCTCCCAGACGCTTTTTGGTTGATGCTTTTACCCTGCTCTGCTACCACATGGCTTTTCAGAGCACTTCACTCTATTCACCGAGGCATGGAGTCCTTGCAAAGGGGATGCTGGGCAGCTTTGGCCACTCCTCTCCACGTGCCCGACAGCCTGCTCACTCACAGGGACAGAGCCCTTAGCACCCTTCTGAGACACACGCCGTGTCACGAGCTTTTGCCTTGATGCTCTTTTGCATTCAGAAGTCTGCTTACGGTGCGTCTGCGTGTTTACAGCATGCTTGCGCAACACAAAGCTCAAACTTCAGCTAACAAACCAGCACTGGGCTCATGCAGTGCAACCCACTGTGTCATCAGCCAAATCACAAGCAAAAATGCTTGAAATGGCAGGAAATCTGTTCTATTTTGGAGTAAATTTTCCTGAACTTGTAAAAAACCCTGATGTTGCACAAAGACAGGACATCACTAGCCATTCAACAGCCATCAGATCCTCAGCCTAAGTTCAAATACTTTAAAAAGATGGCAACGTTCTGCCTTTTCTACTTCAAGGACTTTACTTATTAGCAAATGTTGAACGTTTTAAAAATGTAAAGTTTAGGATTTCAACAGAAAAGAGCATCACTAATTTTCTACCTAGTTTATAACCACAGATGTGGAACCAGCCCACCTCCAGTAGTTTTTGAGTGTGTTCGTATTTTTCAGCCACAGTAAGATGCTGGTGTTGCACTCCCAAGCCTGGATTATGGCAGATGCCACTGGGATGTGATTTTTCACACAAAAGCAATGCACATAAAGCTCCTTTCTTCCGTTACATGCATACACCCAGGTGCTGCTTTTCTTTCTGTATAGTGCTGTCATGCACAAGCCAGGCACACTACTGAGTCACGTACTGGTAGTTCATTCAGCACAGACATCCTGATTGTTTCACACTGAGCATAAGAAAACAAAACTAAGCAAAACCAGCTGAAGCCCCAGAGCCTTTATGCACAAGACTGAGCTGCCTCCGGATCATGCTGTCACAGAGATGTCTCCAGTTGCATGGCATCAGTTCACATTTATGATGCGCTATGGCATAATTTAGCAAAGAATAACTGTAAGAATCATCTGGGACTACTTTTCAGCTCAACAAACCATGTCTCAGATGAAGAGAGCGCTTCTGCTCAAGCACTCATAGATGCGCAATGACTGTGCAGCCGGCTCCACTTCTGCAGATTAGAAGCAACGATCCCAAACAAAGGAGGAAACCTTACAGAAATCCACCCTCTCCCGTCAAACCTCCCCACCGACCAAACTCGGATGGCTTCACTACTGTAACCAGGGCAGGAGACCTGTGGCTGCATTTGTCCTGCAGTCACCTCACAGGAGATAAGCAGGACAGTAAAAAGTGAGACAGGTGGATCTACCGATCACCTTCACCAAAGTGATCAGTCTTACTGTACTTGTTTTCAAGGGAAAATCCACAGAAGTGTCTTGTTGGCCTGCTCATGGCTGCCATGTACCTGCCAGTTGTTTCAGCTGACCTCACCTTTTTCACCTCAGAAAAGGATGGATGCACTTACTTTAAATTTCAATCGCACTTAATTAGCAGACCTCTCTGTACAAGTTCAAAGAGTTACAAGAAATGTTAAAAAATCTCAAGTACAATACACTCATTAGCATGCATTCTCACCTAGTAAAGACAGTGTCTTTAATCTTCCTTTTTATATTAATCTAGATTATATTTTATTTATCAAACCTACCATATGAATAGCATTGTATTACCCTTTAATTTCATCAGGAAATGCAGCTACTGAATGTTTTATTGATGACTTGTTTCTTCAGTAGCTGATTTTCAAGGCAAGTTGTGCAAGGCCTAACTTAACATAAGAACAATTAAAGCAAAAGAGGAATGTTGAGTCTATTAGCATGTTAGGTAGCTACCTGTATTTAAAAGTTTAACAAACACAAATGACATTGCTGTACATCAGGTTCTTTTTGCCATTTCTGTAATATATCAATAACATTACGAAATTCACATGCTGTCAAAGTGAGAACAAACAAATGTAAACGGTCATACATACTGATGCATGTTATTTTTCAACTCCTATCAAATACGTTCAACAAAAAATCAAGATAGCTGAAGAGCCTGACCCTAATTTTGCAAGCTGATCCGTGCACACAGCTTTCAACTCAAAGACACAGGAGCTCTGGGTGGATGCAAGATCTGTGCTGGTGGATCACTTTACGGGAGCGGTCTTTTGTTAGGAAAATCTGGACTAATTGTGCTGACAAGTGGAAACCAGTTACTCACCAGTTTAAACTATGTGGGAAGCAACCAGACTGTACTACTTGCTCCCAGATCTTCTATAGGAGTGTTTCCCCACAGCAAAATCACTGCAATGTGGAACAGCTTCCTTCAAGCATTTACAACTTGTGTAATTGCAGATTATTCCCTTATGCCCATAAAAATGTCTTCTAGCTGCACAGTTTAGAAATTAATGAATAAATATAATGGCATTTCAAAAATCTGAATCTACTCTAGTCCTCTTTTGGTCTATCATTTTGTTTTGCTAACACTTAGTAGAGAATGAAACGGCAGAAATATGAGCAATTTTGGTTGTCATTAAAATACTGTATATAAACAGGAAAAGTCAGAGTAAGGCATTCTCAACACAAGCTTGAGGAACGTACATTTTTGTGCCCAGTGGAACTAACATTTCAATTCCTTCCCAGAAGTAGTGGAATGTTTTTTGCATATAAATCCCCAAATACTTATTGAATTTTACAGATAAAAAGCATTATTTCATACATCAGTTTTAAAAGCATTGGCTTAGTATTTCCTTCCATTTCATCTACTGCAAGACTATGAATCTGGAAGGAAGCAGTTCAAAGAAACTCACAACATACAGAAGACACCTACATTCATAAAACCAAATTAAATAGTATTTTGTTTCAAATGCCATCTAGAAACACTAGATAGATGTGTATGAAGTATACGCATTATGGTAGGTAGTTATTCATCCCCATGTTTTCACCTGCCGGTATTACTGCAAATAACACTGTTTCCATGACATGCGTTATGGAACAGTTTACTATTTTCATAAGCAGTCACATGCATTGAAGGTAGGATCACCAGCCAGTGCATTTGGCACCCCAAAGCAGAACCAGAGAGGCCAAGCTTACGAATCTCTCTTGCTGAATGACAAGTTAGCTGGTGTATGAAATGACAGGTCTCAGCGAAACAAGGAAGCACATTGACCTAAGACATTTCTTCTGGAGCTGCTTCTGCTTCCTGAGTGGGTTTCTCTTCGGGTTTGACGTCATGGACAGGAGACGGGTTACGGCTGGGCTTGTTGCTGTCGTGCGCACTGTGACTGCTGGCACTGCCAAGGCGAGTTGATGCTACCACAGCTTTTACTGCAGCCTGAGAAAGAGAGGATCAAGCAAACACCCCTTAAAAGACACGGTCTGTCAGCACTGCAGCCTTAGCATCGTCCCTCCAGGGAAAGCAACTGCATTTAGACTTCACGGTAATGTCACATTTGGATACCTACCTGGGCCTGGGCAGATTTAGAAGGCCACCTGAAATACTGGACTGAGGTCTAAAATTGCTGCTTTCATAAGGTTACAAGCTGGCCAACACAAACAGAATTTTTTTTCAGCTGCACATGCTGCACTGCTTTTAGAAACTACTTCAGATCTCCTGTGTTGTAGTTAGATGGCAAAAGGAAAGTTATCTTCTATCATAATAATAACAGTACTATCATCGATTACTCCATGGCTCTCATAGGCTGTCATATCACATATGGTGTCACAAAATGACGACATGCCTTAAGACAGTTATCTCAGCCCTTGCCTTGAAGAGTTTTATTGCCTGAAAAAAACATACAGAGGTGAGGAAACGAAATACTAATCTCTGTGTGTGACAACTATTTTTGACTTGGCTAGCTTTTTGCTTAGGCATCACAGAAGAAGTGGGTCTGCAGGAAGGGATGAGGAGTACAGGAAGTTGTGTGGATGGTTTAGAGCGGTAACCATGGGAAAAAAAGAAAAGAAAAGAAAAGGTGCTAATGAAAAAACAAAACTATATAAACTTTCTCAACAAAGAAGAATCAGCTAACATAGAATATGAAGTCAAAGTACAAGGCATGACCCAATAAAAGTGGCAATAATTTTGAAAGTAGAGTCTAGAGCTCTTAAAGGAAAAAGCAGACACCCACTTTAGTGGCGAGAAGACTTCAGACACCAGATTATAAACAGAACAGGCCACTCAATGATATTATAATGCACAAAGATACTTCTAATGTAATTTACTCTCACTAGCCATGGGGATGCTTATGAAACAAATTCAGCACAATCTTTAAAGAACCAAATCATGACTGAGACCTTTAGAGTTATTCTATAAAAACATGTCTTTACATAAAGAAAGCCTACTGCTGGGCTTGTATGTTGGGAAATCAGTAATTTTATATTATCCGTACTAACAAAACAACAACCAAAGCACATATTCACTATCCGGTTTTCTTAATCTTTAATAGAAAAGCAATGAAGAAATAAACTTATAAAGAAGAGTATAAACCTATAGAGAAGAGAATAAACTTATAAAGAATAAATAACTTATAAAAAGCAACAGCTTTTAAACAGAAAAGTATAAATGGGATGATTCTAGAGACCTAAAACTGGACTTCAAAAAAATCTCATTGGTGATCAAAGGTATAAATGTATGACAAGAATCAGACTAAAAATGTGCAAAAAGAGCACACATTTCTTTGTGATCTTTGTGATCTCCTGGGCAGGGAATGTAACAGCTCACTCAGAAAATCGTTTTCATATAACAACGTTATATGGCATCTTCAGTGCTTACACAGCAATCCTGCTGTAAGGCTACAGAAATCTTTCTGAAGAGAACAATGTTAATAGACACGTTTAGTCAGTTCTGCATGGGCAAAGCATCACTGTGAATTGTATCTTCAGTGTCTGAGACCTTTGTAAATCACAAAACTTTTTTCTTTGCCCTGTAGAGGTTCTCTATCATAGTTCCCTAATAATACTGAAAAAAATGAGCAAAACTGAAGTTAGGGTCATTGTCTGTGAATTTGGTTTTGCATGGGGGTTGAAAAGCTCGCAGACAAGATGCTTTTTACTTTTATTCCCCAGGGCTACAAGGGCAGCTTCACTGTCACTGTTGGTAGTAATTTCTGTGCTGAAGTACCCCTGGAAGTCTCTCCTAAGCAGACACAGATCTTTTAACAACTGAAGAAGGGATTAGAGGAGAATAGAGTTTCCTGATGTTATGTCAGTTAGATTCCCAGCTGCCTGCCGTTTGCACCTAAAATGTTTCCCTGCTTCTTCCCATGGTAGATATGTAGACTAGATGGTAAAGGAGCATACTGGTGACTCAAAACCTAATGATATTTTCAGCGCAAGTCCCACATGCACTCTTGTTTTGCAGCTCTTAATTTCCAGACAAAGAATGCTATTGTACGTTTGCTCTCACAGGTACTTGGAAATGCACATTTTTCTGGGCCTGTTAATCTCATCCCACACATTTTGTGGACGTACATGTCTGAAATGCTGACTCTAGATCATACAGAAGGATGGTTTAAGCTCCTGCTTCATATTGATAGGTACAGAAACTGAGAGTGACTTACAGATCAAAACATGCCATAGTAGATTAAACATCCTCTGGATTTCTGGATGCTCATGAAGAAACTACTCACAATTTTGTTCTTTCAGGTCAGTGCTCTAAGTATGTGCAAGCAGAACATGACAGACAGATAGACAGAAGCAAGGAAGAAAGATGGGAAAAAAGGAAGGAAGAAAGGTAAGGAATTTGCAAAAGCCATGTACATTCTCAGCAGTTCTGTCTTCGTAGACATAGCTTTCAATCAACCTCACACCTTTTTATGTGTTTGGCTGCAGACATCGACTAGATCAGCTTCAACTTCTTCATCAGTCATCTTAAATAAAAAGCTCCCATATCACTACGGAATGTTGTCCTGAAAAGTGTGCAGGGTTTCTGTAAGACTACTAATTTAATTGCATGCCTTCATGCAAACAGAGACTTGCCTTTAGTTTACGCCGGGCATTGAATTCTTGAAGTTTCTTTTGTGCATTGTCCATATGTGCAAAGTTTGCTGCTTTGCCTGTGACCCACGGGTGCTGCAAAGCCTGTAGAGTGGTGAGGCGTTTCTTGGGGTCTAAAACAATCAACTTTTTAACCTGCATCACAAGGAAGAAACATGGAAGACTATTAACTTTATTCTTCATTTACATTTAATGAGCTCTGCATTTTGGGGCTTTGGCCTTGGTTTGGGAAGCGCCTTAGTGAAAGAAACCAACAAGAATTTGCATCCAGGTCTTTGCGTGTATTTTGTTTCTGGCATTTCTTTACCCTCCATAAATAACATCTGAATAAGACAGCCACTAAGAGGCAAGAAAGGAGAAAAAGAATCAACTGGTTGCTAACATTTGTAAGAGTAGGTACCAATGCAGCTGGCCTGTACCCACCATAGGCTGTCATATGTCTGAATTGTCACATAAACACTAAGATATTCTCAAAATACCCCTAGCCAGGCAGTTCTCTTAGCAGCATCCCCACTTTTGGATATGGACAAGGCTTAAAATGGATTAGAAAGTTTAAAGTCTAGTGTATGCAACTCATGCAGACTTGTACCATAGAGTCACTGCCAGGTACATCACAAATGACATGTCTCTTTCAGTCACCATAAAACCTCTCGTACACATGAACTAAAAAGTACTATACAAGTATTTCTCTCTTAGCCAACTCTGAAACTAATGCTTTTTATGCCATTCTTCCTGTTATTGGGACCAGGGAAGCTGCACCTTTCCAAACACCACAGCAGGACATTTTTGGGAAGAAGGCACTGCAGACACACCCCTAGGAGCGAAGGTGGTACAAACTGCTGGCTACAAAGTGTGTCCAGTCAAGCTGCATTTCATGGGTTTTGCTGTATGTCTGGACAAGTGGCATTTTAAAAAAAAGAAGGGTGAGGATGGAGTAAAGAAGTACACGGATGGTACTCTGCAGAGCCACACTTACGCAACTGTCCTGACTGCACAACCTCTTGGAGCAGAGTGCAAGTGGCGGCATGGGGCTCCACCACTGCTATGTGCCCAAGCGTGAGGGGAGGACTCTCTCTTTACGGCTCTCTGAAATCTCCTTACAAAGAGCTATTAAAGAAGGACAGTGCCCTGAAATGGGTGCAGGAGAATGGGCATTGTGACAAATACCTGCTGTGCATCCACAGATGAGGTCAAGTTAAGCAAATCACTTCAACTGAACAGTCCAGAACTGCCCACAGCATGAGTTTTGAGCGGCACAGGCTTCATCCTTATCTGCAACTTGTTATGCCGTGTTCAAACCTGAAATACTGAGCTTTACTGTGACAAAACAGTAGGGACCAGTTTGGACCAAAGCTCTCGGTATACAACAAATGAGCAGCTTTGCTGCAGGCTGCTGTTTATCTGGGTTTTGACGACATAAGACAGCAAATGATATACCAGAGATAAGAAGAAGAAAAGCAAGGAGCCATATGAACAATGAATTAACTGATCATTTTGCTCCTACCCCAAAATAGTGAAAGTGACACTAGCCAAATATGTATCAGCAAAGATACTCCAGTCTCATTTTTGCTTTACTCACCAAATCCTTGGCATTCAGAGACACGTCATCCCACCAGGGCGACACAAAGTCGTATTCACAGTTCAGGATTCTCTTAAACATATACTGATCTCCCCTTTCATCATAAAATGGTTCAAAGCCACAAAGTCTGCAAGGATAAAAAAAAAAAAAGAAATTTATCAAAGATTATTTAGTCCTGGGCTGTTAGAAACAACTCCTGCTATTATCTTTCCCTACTTCATGTCCTGTACTCCACTTTGGGAAACCAGACCTGGATGTACTTACGAACTTCTGATTCTACAGAGCAAAGCAAAATGTGGTCATAATCATGCATAAGCATTGTGAATGCTGATCAAATCATAAATTTTCAGTTTTCACGTCTGTAACTGGAACTATTAATATAGGGACTTAACATAAGAGTAGCCATGCAACACAACTGATATCTGTTGATCTACATGCCAGTAAGTATTTTCTAGCAGCTCTTTGCTCTGTTGGTCTCAGGCTGAAGTCCCTTGGACTATTTAGTCATTCCTCAGTCTGAAACTTTGCTCTTCCCTGCTCTCTTCTGTGAGTCTTCTCCAGTTGTGTGCCATTTAGAAGTAGGTGCAAACACCATTCAGCATGGGCACACCATGCAGTTGCAAATTAGCATAGCGATGTTTTCTGTTTTAATCTCCATTTCTCTGCTAACAATTTCTGACCTTGGATCTGCTTTTTTTGATTGTTTACAAGTACAGAGTCAACACGTTCATAGAGGAAATACCAGAATCCCTGTAAGTCTTCCCTGAGGGATAGGAACCACACTTTACTTGTGAAGTTTAAGTTTTTAGAAGTCCAGTTAGGTCTGTTTTTTATGTTCATTGCCGTACATTCTTTCATCCTATCATCCACAAAATGTAAAAACCTTTGGCAGGTTTTAATAATCAGCCCTTATCTTTACCGGGATAACCTACATATTATCAAGAAATTTTGTAATATCTCACTAATGACTGCATTTATAAATATATTGAATAATACAGATCCTGACACAGATCCACACAGCTGGCCCTGGGGAATGCAAACTCACACAAGTAGTTTCCATTCATACAATGCCTTTTTTTGTCGCCTCATTGCACGTTATTCATGCCTGCACATATAATCAGACTTTTTAAAGTGAGCTTCCTATTCAACCAGTAAGTGTTCTGTGCTAAACAGAAAGTCTGTCTTCTACTCTGCCTCCAGAAAATGCAACAAGCAACAAGATGATGACAGGAAAAAAACAGCGTACCATAAAGAACAAGACAGCAACAAATCTACAAAATTTAACCTTACATTTTAACTTGTTTCTACGTTTTTAAACCCAGTCAGTGTGCTTACTGTCCAGAGAAAGGGGATGGGTGCCTAAGGAAGAAATGTGGTTTTGAGAGTGATGTGTAGCCACGGGTGGAAGAGCTGCATCACTTTGCACTGCTGAAGAGGAGTAATGCACTTTAAGCACATTCTGGGTGCATTATTAATTTCCAAGTCCGGCAGAGAAGGATTAAAACACAAGGATCCAACCTCCAAATACCATGCACTTCAGCAGATGGGAGCTGGTCACAGTCCCTCCGCTGCTCCCCTCCCATTTGCCTGCCTCTCCCACCACCACTTCTGAACTTGCTTCAGGTTGGCTCCTGTCCTCATGAAGCACCTCTGCTGAGCAGGTTTGTTGGGCCACTAACCGGTTCAGCCAAATTGGAGAGAACTGATGACATACAGTAAGACCATGCTTCAGGCTTGCTGTGACTGTGTTGGAAACCTTCTAAGTAATTCTCTATCTACTCCTGAAAATATTTTCATTGTAACTCACTACTATGATGTATTGATGTCTTATTGACAATTTCTACAGACACGCTTCTACCTAAAAAAAATTTCCTTTTCAGCAGACACATTTTTCGCTACATGCCAAATTAGATGAATAAAACTAGTGGTGTGATTTCAAATTACATAAATTAAACCAGGCTAAGACCCAGCGTGACTGCTCTTGATTTCATTTTGTTATGAAATTTCGTTTTATTATGCTGATTCATTTTAAATCAGTTACCTACCAAACAAAGAAAAATCAATGTAAACAACTTCAAAACCAATTAGAAATGACCACACAGTGTTTTGGGCCCTTTTAAGTAAGTTAGTACAAAAAACACCTTTAATTAAATCCATGCAATTTTGACTACAGGCAAAGCCTCTGTTTTTGTTGACCACTATCTGCATCTCAAATCTGCAGCAGCATTTCTAAACTGCTGGCAGAACACAAAAGGACTGGTTCCCTTTGCTGTTAGAACTATAAATGTGGCTTCCCTGGAATTACGACAGTTGTCATCAATAGTTCTTAATATAATGGCCTCAGGAATAACTATTCTGTCAAAATATGTATCAAAGTTTTTCTTAATCACATGGTAAGTCCACTTTGCATTGGTGAGAAGATACAGTTTTATGCACATCTTCTGTAGCACAGTAGTGAACTCTTAAATCCACTCTATTTTGGAGGCACATACAGGAATGTATTTTTTTGACTGTACATAAGTGCATTCCCTCCACTAAACTGAGACTGAGACATGCAACACTGTCCTTTAGGCTGCAGGATTTATGAATTAGTTACTGTACATGTGCATTTCTGGTCTCAGTTTCTAATCCATCAGAAATGTTGATCCACAAAGCTTTACATTGAATAGAAGACCTTTAAACGTGGAATATTGTTAAAGCTAAATGGAAGAGATGGCCAACTGGATTTGACTAGCACCCTTTTTGCCTGGCTTGTTCCTGTAGGTGAAACTGGATTTTGAGGAGAAGGAGAGGACAAGAAGGAAGCAGAAGTAGAGGAGTATCTGTACTGCTGGTGTTCCACCCAGAGCAGGAGCTCACACACTTGTGTTTACACCAGTGCAGAGGTTTCACGTGGCTTGGGAGCATCTCCTGAGCAGCTGGAAGGTTTTGAAAGGCTGCATATAGCAAATGCCACTCCATATATTCAAATAGGAATTTGCTGTCTTTCTTACTGTACATGCCTATGCTTGAAATTAAGTTCTGCTTAAGGAAGGTTCTCAGTTTCAAGTACAACAGCTATCCTTCAGTCGCTGAATAACTAGACAAGCTGTAGTGGGTTTGCATGGCAAGATTTTGGTAGCCAGGGGGGGAATACAGGGTTGGCTTCTGTGAGAAGCTGCCAGAAGCTTCCCCCATGTCCAACAGAGCCAGTGCCAGCTGGCTCCAAGACAGACCTGCCACTGGCCAAGGCTGAGCCTACCAGTGACAGTGGTAGGACCTCTGGGATAACGTAGTTGAGAAGGCGAAATAAACTCTGTAAGGGCATTTTGCAGCCGGGAAGAGGAGAACTCTGCAAACACCAAGGTCAGTGAAGAAGGAGGGGAGGAGGTGCTCCAGGTGCCAAGGCAGACATTCCCCTGCAGCCCATGGAGAAGACCACGGTGAGGCAGGCTGTGCCCCTGCAGCCCATGGAGGTCCACGGTGGAGCAGAGATCCACCTGCAGCCTGTGGAAGGGACCCCATGACAGATCAGCTGTATGCCCAAAGGAAGCTGTGACCCCATGGAGAGCCTGTACTGGAACAGGCTCCTGGCAGGACCTGTGGCCCTGTGGGAAGCCTGTGCTGGAGGAGTCTGTTCCTGAAGGACTGCACCCCGTGGAAGGGACCCATGCTGCAGCAGGGGCAGAGGGTGAGGAGTCCTCCCCCTGAGGAGGAAGGAGCAGCAGAGACAACATGTGATGGACTGACCGTAACCCCCATTCCCCGTACCCCTGCACCACTCAGGGGGAGGAGGGAGAGAAATGTGACTGAAGTTGAGCCCAGGAAGAAGGGAGGGGTGAGGGAAAGTGTTTTAAAATTTAGTTTTTATTTCTCATTATCCTACTCTGATTTGACTGGCAATAAATTAAACTAATTTTCCCCAGTTCAGTCTGTTTTGCCCATGATGGTAATCGGTGAGCGATCTCTCCCTGTCCTTATCTCGACCCAGGAGCCTTTCATCTTTTTTTTTCTCCCCTGTCCAGTTGAAGAAGGGGAGTGACAGAGGGGCTTTGGTGGGCACCTGGCGTCCAGCCAGGCTAAACCATGATACAAGCCCACAGCTTAATCTAGACATCTTTGTAAAGGGACAACGAAAGGCACCTCTTCAATCTTGGGTGGACCTCTGCTGGCAGATTTCACATCTCTCTGCCATGCATCGACCACTAGAACTGACAAGAAATGATCACCTGGCAGGCAATATCTGAGATGTAATCTTCAGACTTGAACAAGGCCTTGAGAGAAAGATTCACATTTTAAAAGGAGCAGGTAACAAAATGGCAAATAGGAATATTGTAGCCTATTATTAACAGGCAGCCAATAGGAGAGCTGTGACTTCTTTAAAGCTTATATACAGAACAAGAGATGTTTTCTGATATTTCCCTCAGAGTGTTTATATATCCTTACAAGTACTTTTACTATAAAGCCTAGAAAATATAATTCTTGCTTTGCAAAACATATAAAGAAAATAATTGTATTATTACACACTGTACTTGCTGGACAGAGTTACTGAGTCCTAAAAGGGGACATAAAATAGCCCAGATGTACAAAATCCTCCATATCTTTAATGTATATGTGTAAAATCCCGTTTTCTTCCCATAAAAGGCATCTGGCAAGCATTGTGTATAACTACACAAGCCATCTTAGCATTGGTGTTGCCAGGGGAATAAATGAAGTTATTTATTCTCCCATAAAGAGAAGTGTCAATACACCAGATACAATTTTCCTTCTCAATAATCTTCCTTTGAAAGATTCCATCGATATAACAAAATAATTACAGTGATTACCAACTGAATTAGGACTAGCCATATGAAGATGCAGACACAAGTGCCTACCTTTAGACACAAATTTTTTGTGTTTAAATGCTTGAAATGTTTGAAGATTCTGGTCTATAGTTGCAATTCCAACGGTTTAAAACATGTATGGCCAGCATCGCTCGCAGCCCTTCTTCAACAGTGTCTCTTGTTATCTTGTAAGAAGTGGAACACTTCAACATTAATCATTTAACCCATCGGACTGATATGCCCAGCAGAGTCCAGGGCTGTTCCCTGACTCCTGGCTAAGCTGCTGTGAGACAGCAGCACTGATGCTGCAGCCGCAGCTGTAGCAGTGTCTGTGGCTGAGACAGATGGGGCAGCTGCGTTTGGGAATAGTCACAGGCACTGTGAAACTACTGCAAGCACCTTAACTTCTCCTTGCCCCATCTGTAGTTGAGAAGCTGCTTAGGATCATAGCATATCTCATAGTTTGTGTGAATGAGAAAAAAAACATACGATGATTTCCGACACTCCTATGCGTGTATTTTTGCTTTCAGCGGCATCGCTGCTATTCATTCACATTAATACACGATTCTGCACAGACCTTGCTGCTATTCAGAAAGAAGTGTTGTATTTATCAAACATATAACCTGTTTTGCCATGCTTCTCTAGGATTTGACTTAAATAAGATTAGGAATATCACAATTTAAGTTCACAATCTTGTGTTTCTCAACAGCACAGCTCATAATGCCACAAAAACCTGCAGGTGGTCACAAACAAATAGCTCCGTGGCACCATCTGCACTTACAGGATGTAGGTGATAATCCCCAGAGACCACATGTCCACCTCAGGGCCGTAGGCACATCCCCGTAGTATCTCTGGTGCTGCAGATGATAAAACGCTTGTCAATAAGATGGAAGTTGGATGCAGAAATAACAGTAACAAAGTCAATTTAAACTCTGTGCATACTTGGTAAGTGTCTTTCAAAAAGTCTGGGCTTGCTCCTTTAAGCCCTTAATCAGGCAAACGATTACCTTCACTGAGTATAAAGCAACAGAAGTTATGTCCAAGCACAGCCAGAATAAAAACAAAAGCAGACTTTGTTTTTAAATTGCTTTTTAGATTTAGGTTTGTGAAAAGAACAACAGAAAGCTACAGCAGCACAGGAGCTGCAATGTGACAAAACAGGTGGTACTTCTACTTCAGTATTTTACTTATTTACATGGTACTTCATTTGGGATTTATTTTTGGTATTCTGTTTTAATTGTAAGGAAAGACGAGACCATTTCAGCAATTGCTTTATTTGCCGTGTGGAGCAGGTGGAAAGGCCAGGCAGTCTCAGGGGACGCTGGCTCTGCAACAGTAAAGAGGAGTTAATCTCTGCCCAAGCAGCTTGACAGACACACTTCGAGGAAATCTGAGCCGACCGCTGTATCCCTCAGACGGCATCTGTTGCTGCTGTGTGTGACTGAAAACGCGCACGGTTGCACACTCAAACTGTGACGTGCCTGCCTCCAGCACCGCCGGCCCCCGCACCCCCAGGGCTCGCAGCTCCGGGCACCCTCGAGGTTCGCCTCTGACTGGGCAAACCTCCTGGGGCAGAGGTCCTGAGGTGGCAGAATGAAAATGTCACGTCTCCAGAGGAGGAAATGGCAGTGCTTGATACTGGGGGAGGCAAGACTCTTCCTTGCCTCACCTTTGGGCCACAGACAAAAATACCCAACTAATTTGGAAAAAGTAATTAAAAAGACACTGCTGAGCCACACTTCAATGCATCACTAGCCCTTCTTCTCAGCAACCATCGTATCTGTATTCATATCCATCAGATGTATGGGAGGGCAGCACAGCCCCTGAGCCCACCGGCTCTGCAATGCACGAGGGGTGGCTGCCACATTCCTGGGGCACAGTGGACTTGCTGCACCTATGCGCACCAACGCAGCAGCATGGATGCATCTCTTCACCTTCCACCATTGCTCTTTCACAGCCACAAGCAGCAGGGCCAAGAAGGGCTGGGGCTTCCTGAAGTGTACTCCGGCTCCCTGCTCAGCCTGAAGCTTTGGGTGCCAGTCCGGACTGACCCAGGCTGCTAGCACGCTCCTGCTTTGCTCCCAGCCCATGGGAGGTCTCCGTCACGGCAGCTAGCTCTCCCGAGGGATGATTTTAATGCCAAGCGTGATTTTAATCAGAGTACACACAACTCCCTAACGGCCTCCAGGCAGCTGGTTCATACTTCTTCAATTTACCTGAAGCATTTACCATGCAGGGAACGCATCATTTTTACAAAGCATTAATGTAGAAGGCAAAAGACATTAATTACTAAGTTTCTGCATACCACTCGTACAGCTGGCAGCTGGGCAAACACTTGCCAGTCTAAGTGCAGATCTTCCCTGCCTCCTTATTCTTCTGCTAGGTAAAATGATAACAGAGAAGGGCTATTTTTGAGAAAGGACACTAGATCCCAACTGATTTTAACTCAGGTCAACCCGTAGCTAACAGGATAGCCTACAGGCAAAGCAGCCAATGGCCTCAGAGAAAGAAACGGAGACAGGCCAAGAAAAGACAGTTAACAGTTAACCACCGTCCCCTCTGACATGTTTGTTAATGCCGGGGCGGGGGGGCTGTTCTGAAATAAACAGGACAGTTCTCCTGTTTAATGGCCAATATGCTTCCTCTTCTAGAGAATGCAATGTTTCTTGGGATGTCTTCTTGTTCAGGATAAGGGCAGAAGACACTTTCTGCCCTTCTTTTGCTGTTCTCTTCCACCTCAGTGTTGTAAAATGGCCACAAAGGAGACCAAAGACTTGTATATACAGGTCTGCCTCGTTATCCAGACTGTGATTACACAGTTATACATCTTGTAAATATAATTTTTTACTATTTCCAGAAGTTTGGTCTTGGTAAATGGATTTGGCTGACACATTGCAGTTAGTTTGGATGTTGGCTGTAACAGACTGATCATGAATCACCGCTCTGAACTGGCTTATTTTTATGTGCTACTGTCAGAAATCATTCATGCCCTTCTTATTAAGTTCACTGAAAGCACAGCGCCTCAGCAAGTTCAGTTCTTTGTGGCCATCTTCTTGCTTTGATTCCTCTGCATCACTTTGCACATCCCAGGGACTGAAGATTGGTAAGTCTTGATGCTAAATTATCCAGACTCCAGTATGTGTTCTTGTTGCTGTGTCCTTTCTGGAGAAGCCACGCATGAGATGGATGCCCTGCTGAAAGCTGCCACGCAGTCTGCAGGGATCCGTCCAGTTGCTGCCTGCTCGGCCTCACACAGCTCCACACCACCACAGGGAGCCGAGCCGGAACCCGAACCCACTGGGGGTCTGCCCAGCTCTGCAGACCACCCGCAGATCGGAGGCTCTCCAGCGGGACAGAGTGCCCCACAGACCCCTGCTGTCCCCTCTGACCTGGGGACCCCGCTGCTGAAGCAAAGTCTGCTGTGTGCAGGGGATGGCCAGGCTGGGCATGTCCCTGCCGGCAGCGGGGCGACCTCCTGCCGGCAGAGCAAGATGCTCCGGCCCCACGAGGGAACGGCTGCAGAGGGTCAACGCCATCTTTTAAATTTTTTTTTTCAAGATCAGTGGCATGCTTGCTTTCTCTCTGCTGTGGCAGGTTATGTGCTTGAACTCTGTTTTTAGATTTTGATTTTTTGGGGGTTGGTTTTAGTTATATCCTCTTTGGATTACTGATACCTGACATATAGCACAGCTATGGCACTGTTTACCAGATGTTATGTGTACAGCAATTGTGTCTCTGCTCCACCTACTTTCTCCCCAAAGCAATGGAGAAAAATCCATGTTCCTAATTGTTCACAGACTGTTACCAGTACTATGCTTTTTCACTTGCTTACCAAAATATCACTCTCCCATGTGACTGTGAGGGAGCATGTTTTTACTTAAATGTGATTCTGTGGAAATTTAATTTGAAGTATCAGTGGTGGTTTTCTTGCATTCAGATTAGATGCCTTACATTATTAAAAGCTACAAGAATGAAGCTACAAGAAAAGCTACAAGCATGAACTACCTGTGATTTTGGAAAAAACAGAAACATGTAAGAACAGGACAACTGAGACAAAACAGTTTCTAAACTTTGTGTGCATCTTCCACAGTTAAACAAGCAGAAAATGTCCTTAAAGACCACCAACCGAAAAATGTAAACCCAACATCATTAAGTACATAATTTCCTAATTCCTAAATTATTAAAGGAAATAAAATTACCATCCTTGTGTAATACAATACTAAGACCACGGGTTAAATGTTTGCTCTGAAGTCATACACAAACTCGTGTTTGTTGAAGTACTGTGAATACACAGTCATCTTGGTAAACAGCGGTTCATGCTGACTCTCACAGCACAACTGAAGCAAACCTATGATTTCCTTCTTGTTTGTTTAGGAGAAAAGAGGATTAATTTAAAGTGCCAAAGCCTGTTTATTGCTGAAAGAGATGACCACACCAGTCCCCTCAGGTGACAAGATCTTCCACAAAGTGCTCCTTGATATTGCACTTATAATTCTGTTATACAGGTCCCACTCCAGTGTGGACCAGAATGGTCTGAGTCAAGCCTGCATTTAAACCCATTTATTTGCTGAAATGTTTTGGGTTTGGGGGATTAATCTATGACCCTACTCTAAGCAATAATTTTATTTCCTCTATGTTAAAAAAAATTAAGATAAATTCACTGTAAGCAATAGTCTAGTATTCATAACTGTTATAAATTCTGTAAATGTTTAGTGTCTTCCATTATGCCTTTCATAGCCCAAATTTCAGCTGATGCTTATCCAGTATCATTTTAGTAATTCAGCATTTTTATGATGGTCGAACTTACTTCCATGCAACGATAACATGTTTTGATTATGAATCTTCAGTGCTAAAGAATACGAGTTTAGAAAACTTTAACCCACTGCCAGTTCTGAATTCTAGCTTTTTATTTCCGCTTTTTAGGGGCTTTTTGAATTTTGACTTTAGGAAGAAGCATTTCACCTTGGAAAGAGAAAATGTAACATCCTTACATTAAATGGAGCACACTGTAAATAATAAAACAACGTACCACAGTACCCTGGAGTTCCACAAACTGTCTTCATGGTCACCTGATCTTCCACAATCTTGGACAGTCCAAAGTCAGCTGTTAAGATTGTTTAGGAATATTAATGTTCTTACTTCCTTGTAAAATCACTTTTTCTTTTTACAATGTATATGTAATTAAATGAACATTTAGGTATTAAATTAACAGTAGTGTAATTTCCAGACATGAGGATAAATTTAAGGAACCTACCCAAACTGCAATCTAGAACCAAAATTTGTGTGCACAAATGAGTATTCCTGGCTCTTGCTTGACAGAAATGTAGCTCCTATTTTATTCTGAAGATGGCACAAAGCCAATACAATGGGATGCTTAAGGGTGTAAAAGCAGTGATCCAGAAATACAGTTTAGGTATATATGCAGCTTCCACTCTGTGAGTAATCCAATAAATTAACAGAACAATTTTGTATTAAAAAATTGTGCATCAGTGATTTCTTGGATAAGGGTCAGCGCATGCAGCTTCTGCAAGACAAAATCCCAGCAGTATTTTGATAGCAGACTTCTAGGGGCTTGGAGGTTGTGTCAGAAGCACTGATCATGCTTTTTGCACCCTGAATTACTACTCTGACAGCAAGAGCCTTCCTGACGTTACACATTGCACTTGCTTGACCCATTTTTTAAAAGGCATAAGAACGGAAGTCTTCACAACTCTTTCAGTTTTCACTGAGAATAAACTGAGCTTCTTCATATTTCAATTTAGGTGAAGATAATCTAGCCTTAAAAATGCAGAATATTAGTATTTTTTGTTTTGTTACAGTGAATATAAAAAGGAATGTTTTGACTCAAGATGAGGATAAAAATAGTTAATATTTTATTCTAGAAACACACAGTTAGGGTTCACTCATCATTAAATAGTTATCATTTATGTATTATTATTTATCTAAACAGAAATATACTTTCCTTTTATAAACACTGCTACTCCTTGTAAATCAGATCTCAATTTAAACAAGGCAATAATCTTCACCAGAAGACAAAGAATCACAGCATTTAGGAAAATGCTTCAGAAGCCCCTACACCGCTCTGGCCATCAAACGAAGGCCACTGGGTGCTGTATTAAGCTACCACATTACAGTTGTTTAGAGTCTTTCCAGGAAACATAAGAACTAGGATAAAATGTGAATTATGATACCATCATCCTGAGATGCAAGACTTTCCTGGAAATTTATTTTAAATTGCTTGAGACTAGTTCATGGAAATCTGGCTCCTGAAACCATGATGAACACAGGCCTGACGAACGTGGCAACACTCACTCCTCGCATGCCCCATCCTCCTACACTCCCCAGAAAGGCAGCAAGAGGTGGTGTTTCCAAACTGGTTACATACTGCTCAGAAGCACTGCACAGAGCTCCTCTTTGCTCAAGAAAAATCTGGGCATACCCAGCATTATTGGAGGTCATACCCTTTGCTGGTAGCCACCATCTCCAACAGAACCGGCATAATACATTCCCGCTCAGGAGACCCCGGTCTCACCTTGTCCCTTCTCACACTCCCTGTGGTGCTGATCATGCTCCAGATAGCTTCACTATGCTTTTTGCAAAGATCATTTATCCCTCCAGTCTGCCTTCAAAACATAAGTCAGCCACGCTCGCTTTGCTTTCGACCCCTTATCTGCACATTTGTACTTTCATGGCAATGAATCTTTCCTTTTAAAATACTAGTTTAACTAAAAAAATGGGCACAGAAGTGGTGCACACAGCTGTAAGCTAATTTCATGGTCCTTCTTGTTCCTCCTGAGCATTTTATTCTCTGCCACGTTCTGTGCAATTTTGGCTGCAAATTCTCTAAGCAAGCACATAGTTTTCTATTGGTTTTAAAAACACCATGCACAGCTGTGCTGCTGAAGAAGTAACATGCTGTTCGTTTGAGTATTAGCGCCAGCTTCAAATAAAGTGGATACACTGTAAACATCAGTTAGCACATACTACTGGTACAAAGGAATTAGGGAAGCATAGATTTAATGCTGCTGACCGATTTTCAGTGGTGCATCTGGTGCTGGCGTTGCATAGAGTAGATTTTCTGGCTTCAAGTCACGATGCACAATCCCATTTGCATGCAGGTACTAGAAGAAGAGAAAGTCAAATACGATGTTATGGTCAAGCATGAGTTAACTTCTTCCTAATAATCTATAGCAGCAGATTAATAAACTGCTACATGTGTGACACAGAGTCACTTAACTAATTTTCAGCAGCTTTTTCTCAGCAAACCTGCTCAGCACAGGATCACTGAACACATATTGTAATCACAGAATCACAGAATCACAGAATCACAGAATGGTAGGGGTTGGAAGGGACCTCTGTGGGTCATCTAGTCCAACCCCCCTGCCGAAGCAGGGTCACCTACAGTAGGCTGT